>Ga0099797_100792_pt1 | contig 18982 bp, 5 predicted proteins | sample Uncmet_Sort48C_1_FD_89871 | JGI IMG/M metagenome (GOLD analysis project Ga0099797, IMG submission 89871) | Marine eukaryotic communities from CALCOFI LINE 67, Pacific Ocean - C012_Sort48C_1 | ecosystem: Environmental > Aquatic > Marine > Oceanic | place: Pacific Ocean: Monterey Bay | collected...
GGATTTATAACTAAATATGCTCTTGTTGATTACGAATGCAAAAAAGACTCTACAGAGCAATATCCAGGATTTTCTGATGATAGTAAATGCGAAATGGTTACACCTGATGATAGTGGTGAGGGATTGCCATATCTTAAATGCAAGATGGTATTAATATTTTCACCGAAAGTGTATATAACATTTATTTTGGAAATTAAATTTGCTTTTGGCCTAGACGGAACAAAGGAAAAAATGGATGCAATCATTTCATTTGGAATTGCAACTAGCCGGCTTCCAAGATCGTGCTGGGGTCCAAAGAATCCTGGTGCGAGTATGAATGTAAATCAGATTGGGGTTGATCCATTGTGCAATATTTTGACGTTTGCTGCTCAAAATTTAGACACGGTAGTCCCAATTACAACTGTATTTGGTGGAAGTAAGATGAAATTGCCAATAAAACTATTTCCTCTTCAATTTCACTATCCTGAATCGTTCACAGGAGGGGATAATGATAAGCTTGCCACGTTACTTCGTATGCAAGTTTTTCCAGAAAAAGATTTTTGCATATCAAATGTTGCAACTATTATGAATATTCGAGGTAATATTGGAAGAATCTTAAAAGCGATAGGGGCATTACTTCAATTAAGTGGAACAGATTTGTGTATAAAGTTACCAGGGAGTAAGTTTACGAGTAGTGGAGCATTTGAAACTGGTCTTGAAATCTCTGGTTATGTATTTGACCAATCAAAGGTAACAATGGATGGGTTTTGGAATGCATTTCCTTCGAAATTTTCTGGTATCGTTGCGAAAGTGAAAGAGCAATTTGAGTACCAACCAACGTGTCCTGGGTTAGCTTCAGATAAATGCAAATCGCTGTCTGATAAAATGGTAGATTTAATTACATCGGATATGCCCAGCAAGTTAGAATTTAAATACGATATTGTCAAGATTATTTACGACCTTTTGAACAGCCAAGGCGAATCATTAAGCATTTTGAAGCAAGGGACCAATGGTGGTAATTACTATTTTTCGTTTCCAAATATGGTAGTATTTCGCGACAATGTTGTTCGGCCACCGCTAGTGGTAAACCATGCCATTCCTCTTACTGTTGAAACGGCAAGTTCGACTAATATGGCAGTAATAAGTGGAAGTAATTGCGATATAAAACTTTCAACAATGCCAAAAGTAATCGATTGTTACTTGAAACAAAATGTTGATGACAAGTTAAGCTTTGAGTTTAAATTTCGATTTTCTTTAGGGTTTAATTTAGATGGCGCGAAAATTGCAATAATTCCAGAGATTGGATTTAAAATCGCATATATTGGTAAAACTATTTCATCAGATCTGGCAAACAAAATCAATCTATTTGAGCAACAGTTTGATGTTGGTGCATTTATTGATGAGGACCTTGAAGATACAATTAAAATGAACCCACCTTCAATACAAATTCCAGCAAAATACAGTGATGGGGAACTTATGGAAGTTGGTCGATTAAATATTGGTTTGGGAAGACGTAGATTAAGCAATGCGGGAAAAAGTTTTTGTTTAAATAATTTGAAAAGCCAAAGTTTTTATGAAAGTATCCCTGACGAAGTAGCTGATAAACTAGAGCTTCTTCAATTAGTTGGTGGTTTAATTGGTGGCAATTTATGTGTAGAATTTCCAATATTACAAATAAGCAAGGGAGTTCGAATCCAAAGTAAATTTACATTTTCAGCGTTTAAAAAAAGTGATGTAGATGTAGAACCGTTGTTTAATTTAATTAAGTCGCTTGTACCGAATGGACCGCAAAAGGTCGTACTTGCAGCAGCTTTGAACGTCGCAGGAGATCAATTTTATGAGACTATAAATAATATGATAAAAAGTGGAATGCCATCTTCGCAGAAATCTTTTACTGTAAATATTGGTAAAAAATTGCGAAGCGTGTTGCTTGGTCAAGGGCGTAGGCTTACAGCTGCAAACTTAATTGATAAAGATGGAGTTTTTCGGTTAGGATCCATATATGCGTCTGACAATCCTTTTAGTCAAGCCTTTCTTGACACAGGGTTTGATTCATCGGAGGAATCAGAGGAAACAGAGGAAACAACTGCAATTGATTCTCTTAATACTACAACGGATCAGCTGGACACTGGAAATGTAATGAAATATATTCCATCCTTGTTTACACTTTTCATAGTGTCTATACTATCAATGTTATAAAATATAAAACATTTCCACGTTAACAAAAGAAAATTTTAGCACTGGTTAAGAAGAATGAAGATAGAAGAAGAGAAGAAGTTTGATATTGGCCAGTTTACAAAACTAGTGATAGACGTGGCGAGTTATATATTACAGGGCATTCTATACTAATTTTATCATGAAAATTAGAATAGGTGAAGAATGAAATGTTTTTTTCGTATGTACAACTATAACAAAATTGCAGAACTGGAAAAAGGAAACGTGCAACCAATAATTCATATGATAATAATAATTCATTTTAATAAACTTTTTATGTTTTTATGAAAGTGACGTATGCATATTTTATAGAGAGATATTTTATTGAACATTTACATTATTATTTTTCGACCTCAATTAAAGTAAAGTATGATATATTTTTTATTTTTTTTAAAGTTTCTATCAAGTTTTTTGGAGATATGATATGTGGAAAATATGTGGAGATAGACCGGAATTGAAAAAATAAAAAACTTTCCCTCGATGACAATTACTTATATATAATTTGCCAATGAATTAGACATAGTTTATTACTCCAATAGGTTTTTTAACCGATATCGGAGTGTCGATATACGTTATCGCATTGGTTCTGCTGAATCAAAGCCTCTGGGTGAAAATCATTTGTTCCTCTCAATCGTAATAAGATATGTAAAACAATGTAAGCAATGGTATGATAAGAGGAATAATGGCAATGGCGAAGTTACGGTAAATTTATACTACATATGAATAGCACTAGTATGGGTTAGAAATATAAAATACATAAAACGGGGAGCAGCTCTATAAATACCATCATCACCACAGGTCAACAACAATTGCAAAGGTGCCAAATGCCAAGGCAAAAGGTAAAGCAAAACAGCAAAACAAGCATCAAGTCAACATTTATAATAGCGATAATCTAGTATAATATTTGTCTCCTCCATCCATTGAAAAAAAAGTACAAACACGACGAATACTATATATATATATCACTTTGAAAAATAATAATAATACAGATTAAATAAATTAAATGTGGGAAAAAAAAAAAATGAAAATATATGATCATAAACGTGATAATATTATACAAAAAATATTCATAATCATATTGATATTTATACATAAATCGTCATCGTTGCTGTCCTCACCACCACCACCACCACCACCATCTCATGTAAATATTATGTTTACCTATGATTATTTGCCAAGTTTGCAAAAAGAATTTACAACACATGGAATAAGTCGAAATTTAACAAATATTAATATTCAATATTCAAAAACAAAATTACCATCATTATATCGTATTGATTTAGAAATTATTGATTTTAATAATAATAATAATAATAATAATATCAACTTAAAATCAAATTGGAAACATATATTATACAAACTATTATTAAATATTAAACCATTATTAAATAAAGAACATTCATTACGTGGTATATTTATAGGTGATGAATTAACAGCACAAGGTTTACCATATGAATCATTAAAATTAATAATTGATTTTATATATGATAAATTTAATAATGAATTTCAATTACAAAAAGGTTGTAATTTAATATATTATAATGATTCCATTTTCATAGCAACATGGGTTGGTAAATATAATATACCATGGAATTTAACACATTTTTCGATGGATTATTATCATGGTATAAGTACAGGTAGAATTAATCAAACAGTTTATGATTTATATAAACAATTTGTATTTCCAAATTTAGGTATGTTACATAATATATAATTTAAATATATATATATACTGTTATACATATATATATTCGATGATATATCTTTATAACTTTATCATATTATGTACTAACGCATATTATAATTATTATATTAATATTTATACATATTAATATATACATACAGGTCCAAATACAAAAGTATTATTTGTACCACAAGCATTTGGTACATTATTAGATACACGTCATGGGCATACATTAAATGCATATGAAACATGGATGATGGAAAATTTAACAAATTATATTAAATGGTCTTATCAAGATAAACGTATTGTTGGTTTCAACCCATGGCATATGTTAAATCGTTCTATATCATTCAAACGTAAATTACAATGTGCAACTGTTGAAGCAGGATGTGGTGAAATTGGTTATAGTGCAATGAAATTATTATTTCAATATATTAAAACATTAGGTTCCAGTATTATATCTCAAAATAATATATTTGGTGAACATAAGATGAAGAAATAAAATGGGTATTATTGAGACATGTGAGGACTAAGGAGGAAAAAGGAAAAATGAGGAGGGCATTGTTTATGTTAGAAAGCGAGCAGAGAGAGGGAGAACATCGTGTTTTTGAATTTAAAAATTGGGATTATTATATATATGTGATGACCTAAAATAATGTGTGTTGTACGACCGTCGTACATGTTTTTTTTAAAATTATATTTTAAAGCATGTAAAAGAATACGAGCCCATAAACCTACCGTAAAATTTGAGCGAGAAGTGTAAAATTATTAAATACGAGTATCATAACTTAGATTTTAACCAAAATATTAAAAAAAAAAAGAGTTTAAATTTTTAAAAATAATATATATCATATATAAAAAAACATTTTAATTGATATGATACCACTATATGTACTTTCGTATTATACATACACGATTACACACACCACATAATATCAGCACCTTCTCTCACACACACATTTTCTTAAAAAAATAGATCCCTCTCTCGCTCTCTATTTTTAAAATATACAGCTCTTGGTGCGTACGATATACGAGTCGTACTATTTTAGTTTTTTTCTCTCGTTTTCCGTTCTCCTCTTTCCTTTTTTTTTTATTTTTTTTACGTTCGCAATTAAAGTGATATTATTCATTTTGTGTCACATCATCTTCACTCCATCATATTTTACTACATGATAATTCCAACTACAAAATACAATCACAAACCACCACACACACACACACACACACACACACAATGCACATGCATTTCCTTTACAACATTGGTGCTGTATCGCTTTCATCTTTTTTACTATTCATTTCTTCCAATGGTTGATATTGTGCTAAAATAGATTGTACTTGCATTTGCATATCATTACGTACACGTCTGTACCATAGGAAACCAGTCGCGCCAATTACCACTAATAATAAAACTACGATAGTAATCACAACGCCAACACTAACACCTTGATTCGATTGACCTTTTACACCACCTAATGCTTTACAATCTTTTTGTAAATTAGACATACGTGCAGTTATTACATGTGTTACACCATCATTTGTTACATGTGTATGGAAATAAAATGCTTTGCCTTCCAAACTTTGCACTTCTTTACTTGCACTTGCTGCTGTAACAACATTTTGTTCACAACTACCTACTTTATTCAATAATTGTGCAACTGTTTCCGTCTCGTCTTTTTGATCCGTACATAATAAATTAGTCAATGTTACTGGTAATAAAAAACATTTCGCTGCACCGCCACTGCATGATGTGCTTGATGTTGATTTGCCTAATTTAATACTCGTACGCTCAACACCTAATTTTAAACTTAATGTTGATATTAAACGTGATGCAATTTCTGGATTGTATTCCATTTTCTCATTTGCCGTGGAACTTAACGTAGCAGTGAAAGATATACTTGCTTGGCCTGCACCATTACTAGTTGCAATTGGATTTAACCATCGTTCACATACTTCTGGTGCAAAACCTATTGCAAATGCACGGCAAATGGCTCTAGCAGCCAATGCCTCAGCAGCACCACCACTACTTTCACTTTCACCTCGTAATACAACGCCATTCACCACAATCGTTGGCAACGTGATAATACCATAATTACTACGATCTAATATTTCTTTCTCTAGCATTTTGTTACGACATGAACCCGTGCCACTACATGTTTCCATGACACCACCACTACTATCGATACATGCTTGTACTTTTACTTTATCAATTTTTACATTATCCATTGTATCTTTTGCACATTGTGCAAATTTTTCACTTGATACCATCGCTGCATCTTCCCCATAACAATCATTTGCAAATTTATTGGCATAACACCACCATTTAATCAATGGCGTGTTGTCTTTTCCACCTTTAGCAATGACTTCTTTCGTTAATACGTCCCAAATGCACATCTGTCTTAAATTTTCAGTAACAATATCTGCACCACTAATCGATGTTTCAAAATTATCATCTGGATCTGGTGCACAATACCTACCATCCATGATGCATTGATTGGAACACGTTACCCCTTCACGCATGCAACCTTGCCTGACACCATCGTATATAAAGAAACGTGGTCGAAAATTAGTTTTATCGATTAGATCCAATGCAACTTCTTGGAAATCACGTTTAAATTCAGCACCATTATGATCTTCACTACTTGTCCAAATCTCATAATCAACCGTTTCCAATTGTGGTACTTCCCATGCCATTGTAATAAAAACCGGTCCATTTTTATCTTCATCTTGAATGGCTTGACGTAACATTTCACCATCGTAATCGGATACGATGAAGGATGGGATGGAAATAGTACCACCATTGCCATCATCTGACATGAATGGTAAATTATATTCATCCACACAATTTTGTTGATCTAATACACAATTTGATGCATGAAATTTACCATCTGAACATTTCCAACATGGTGCTGAAATATCATTTGCTGGATCACATTGACCACCTGCTGGTACATATTCAGCTGTTTCTCCACCATCCGTGCATTGCGGCATCGTTGGTAATGGTTTTGCTTTGTTCGTTGTACCATATATAGTTTTACCACTTTCATAACAATAACATTGATCAGTATTTGCTGCACTACCAGTTTCTGCTACACATGGTTCCCATATGTTATTTCCAGTATTTTTACGTTTTGGTTCTTCATAATGTGGTCCAGGGCAATATGACACAGGTTGTCCACGTAAATATTTATTATCTTTTACGATAACACCACGTGCACCTTGCGCTTGTGCATGTGCAACTTTTTCCGTAAAGTGGCATTTACCACGATTTACCAATACGAAAAATGGACCAGCATTTTTAATACTAGCTGGTAATGTCCATTTATCACAACCAGTGGATTCATTGCCTTCCATGGCATCTACAATACGTAAAGGTCCACGTTTGGAACCATATTCAGGCACGCCAAATAATGCTTCCCCATGTACCATTCCAGCACTGTATTTTTTACTCAATTGCAATGGTTGGTTGACTTGCAAACCACGTGCAGGTGGTCTAAAATCTTGCGCTTGTAATACATGTGCATTTAAACATATAATTACTAAGAAAAAAATGGCATATACGTTGGTAGTATGATTTTGTTTTGTCATTTTTTTTTTTTAAATATATATATTTTACTACTACTACTACAACAAATTTGTCAAAATAATAATAATAATAATAATAATAATAATAATAATTTGTGTGTGTTAATTCTTTTTTTCCTGTTTCGTCTGTGGTATAATATAATGTGATAGTTTGAATCTGTGTCGCCTGTCTGTACTATCGATATCTGTTGTTATTATTCTTAATTCTTTGAAGTCACCTAATCAGTGCAGTGTGAACGATAAGGAAGAGATGATATACAGTATGTTTTCATTCGATTGATTCTCTATATTATTAATTGTAATTGTGTGTGTTTTAGTTGTTAGTAGTAAGCATATACTGTGTGCTACTGGCATAATTGCAAGAAGTTGCAATTCATATTCATTCTTCTTTTTCGGGGAATATTATCCAACCTTGATACAAGAATAGAATGGTTAGAATATAGTCACATTATTAATGTTAATTTCATGTAATAGGAAAAGAATAGATATATTTAATAGGAATTTATGTAATATTAGTATATAAATAATTATTACTTATTAATATATGGATATAAAATATTTCCATTAGGATATTCTCCATATTCAACATTTTTGAACAACAAAAACAAAATTGATTTTCCTATGATACTATGATATGACTATATTAATAATTTATACTTGAATGGGATATTAGAATACTGAAAATACACAACAAAATATTTAGAATTTTGGGATTTTTTAGACGTCAACTCTAAATGTAAGTGCTTTTATCTTTAATAATTTTAATACTCCTCCGGTTTAACATATTACAATGTATTGATTATGGACGACCCTCTCCAACTTGTAAAAGACGACCATCAAAATGTTTCAATGGAAATCAAAAATCAATTCACAGCCTACCCTCTTGTTGTCGTCTATATTGAACAACTTTAATAATATTATACCATATTGACAATTACTTTTATCATTTAAAGAACTACTATACTATATATACATTCAACCATGTCCAAATTCGTCTTCTTTTTTTATGCAAAAAACAATATAAATATAATCATAAATGTCATCACGACACCAAAAATTTTCATCATTAACATACGATTACTAGAATTATTATAGGTTGTTTGCAATTCCGTTAAACCTGAATTTAAATTACTTTCAATATCCGATACATCATCATCTATACGTTGTATATCTTGCCCTTGCAATTCTATCATTTCCATTAATTGTGAAAACATTGTACCAAGTTCACTCATTGTTGAATTAATAGTATCAACTGCTTGTGCACGTGATTCTGCATAATTTGATATTAATTGTTGTTCTTGTAAACGTAATGGTGCATTATCATTATTATTATTATTATTATTACTATTTCGACGAGTTTTACTATTATCATTATTATTACCATATTGTGATGATATACCAGATGTTGGTGATGTTGAACGACGATCACGTAAACCTGAACTATTTACTATAGGAGATGATTGAAAACTATTATTATTATTGTTATTGTTATTGTTTGAATTATTATTATTATTATGTTCACCAAAAACCATTGGACGTCCTAATGCAGTACCTGGTTTATTTGCAACACCCATTCTAAATCTTCGTTCTTGTTGATCTTTTAATGTTTTTGCACGATCTTGTAATACATTTTGAAATGTTTTACTTTGTTTACCTAATTGTACTTTTAAATTATTGACTAAATGTGCAGAATGTTGACGCATTTGTGAACCTTTCTCACCACTCATGCCTAATCTAGTAGCTAATGCATCAATATCTTGTTTTAATGCAGTCATATCAGTTTTAATATTTTGTGATAAACGATTTATATCAGCAGTACTATCATTAAACATAGAACTACTTTTTACCATACGTGTTAATTGTGATAATTTATTTGCTGTCATTTCTACACGTCTAGATACAATACTTGCTACTTTTGTAAATTCAGATGCGGATGTTTTTTCCTGTGGTGTTTGATTTTCATTTTTCTTATTATTATTTAATGCATTATTATTATTCTTTATTGCATTATTATTATTATTATTATCTTGAATTCCTTGTTCTTTTTGTAATTTACGTACAATTTCATAAAATTCTTCTGTCCTATCTACAGAATATGGTGGATTATAAATTCTATTATCATCCATTGTGTATATGTTGTTGTTGTGTGTAATGTGTTTGTTATATTGTAACTGTTTTGCACACGTGTTGTTGTTGTAGTGGTGGTGGGTATTTCTCTCATACGTCTGTTCTGTTTATGTAAATTATATATATATTTGTATTAAAATTCAAATAAAATAAATTAAAATTGTAGTTTTTGTTGTTGTTGATTCAAAAATATTATATTGTTGTTATTCTAATTTCCACATTCAAGTATAAATTATGTGTCATTTGATAGGGAGAAATCGAGAATCGAGATCTGGGAGATCCGAGATCAAGTTGATGTTTTGTGCTTTGTGCTTTTGTGAAGAAGTGTGACGACAGTGTTTTTTTTTTTTAAGTATAAATACCAAACTTACTTTGTATATAATATTAAATATGGTTTATTTGTATTATAAGCTTTTTTTTTGCAATATAGAAATGAAATGATCATATATATAATATAATAGTAATTATAATATACAATAAATTTATATAAATTTTAATCAAATAATCATACAAGAATTGTATAGGAAATATCCGAATATATATACGAGGAATTTATTTTGTGATATATAGGAACGCACCATCCATTACACTATCGTCAAGTATGGATTTTACTTCCGAGCCATCACAACCTAAAACGGCGTTATACTGACTAATAACTAATACTGTAATATATATACTAACATACTACATACAACAGTTGTATAAAAAAGTTATAATTTACAAAAAGAAATTCAATGAATTAATGTATACATAAATCTAAACACATTATATACATATTTATAAACGTGTATATCTTTTCATTTTAAATTAATTAACAATAGTAATATTGTAAGTTTCATTCTATTTGCCTTTATATTAACAATCAATCATTGAATACGTAACATCATTGAGCTAACTTTTTAAATAATTAGAGTTTTAGAAAAATATATTATAATTATAAGTATGCAAATATTATTATTAATAAAACGGGTACTGACTTTGGTATCATTATTAACGTTAATACGTAGGTACGACGCTGCAGATTGGAATTGTCCAGGGACGGAAGAAGACCCACTTCAAACTTTAGGCACCTTCGATGTTCCAGAAGACTGTCAACTTACTACGGCGGTAACAGTTTACGGAAGTTTAACACTAACAGGAACCAAGAGCGATGGTACATTATCAGTTATCACTGCAGCAGTCTTTTCACGACATTTTAATAACAGAGAAGGGGCATTAACGTTAACAAAATTGAAACTAAAAGATGGAATGCCAAGTTTTAATGGTGAACCTGGTGCTGAAACTGGTACTTTTGATTATCCTCTCGGTGGGTCTATATTAATGTATGGAGGCTATGCATTAAGTATTACTAATTGTGCATTTGAAAGTAATCGGGCCTCGGTTGGTGGTGCTATATTTTATTATGCTGGTAATGATGGCGCCCATGATGCTTATTGTGAAAATAGTGATTATACGACACAGCAAGCATGTGAGAACCAAGGTGCGTGGGACTCATATGGGGGGAATACCCCTAGTATTTGTTGGGGTAGTGGTGGTCAGTTACAGGATGGTCGAGAAGTTTCTCAAACGAATTGTGAAGCCCCTGCTTCAACATGGATAAAACCCTGTATGAGTTCTAGCAATGTAGGTCAGGATGATACCGATCCAATGTCATGCTTGCAGAATGAATGTTACGATGGTAGTGTTGCACAACCTCAACTTGATACCCAGACTGACTGTGAAGCAAATGGCCACACTTGGAAGAGCTTAAATTCATGGACATTTAAAAATACCTCTTCAACTTCACATGCTTCACATGGATCAGTATCAATTACAAACTCTAAATTTACGAATAATTATGCTTATGGGGGGATTAGAAGTGACTTGGAAGGTGCTGTGAATAACTTACTAGTGGATTTCCTAAGCATCATATTACTTTTTGACACCGGAACTGGTGGTGCCATACATATATCAAGTTTCTTTGATAAAGATGGTACGAATAATGTTGGTTCGACTGCCAATAGTATTACAATAAGTAACACATTATTTGAAAGCAATAAAGCCGATAGATCTGGTGGTGCAGCATATATTTTACAGGCAGCCGCATTATCCGGACAGCTGGTTTCTTTTAGTAATACTACATTTAGGAATAACAAAGCACAGATAAACTCAGACGATACGGTTACTTTTAATAGGGGCGGTGGAGCAATTGCATATATTCCAGTGACACAAACAGCATTTACAAATTCACTTAAACTTGAAAATTGTAAATTTATTGACAATGCAGCCGGATCGAAAAAAGGCCAGACATTGTTAGTTTTCTTGAGAAAACCATCCGGGGTAACCTTGCAAATTTGGATGCAAAACCCAGATCCAACAGTTTCACCAAAATTACATTTAACAATAGAAAACTCAGTATATGCAGATACAGAATATAAAGAAAATGCATTTTATGGTATAGGTTTCGAAGTGACGTTAGTTGATGCAAACCACGCAAATAAAGGCAATTTATTAAGTGAATTAACAGGCGGCACTGAATTCAATCCATCGGAAGGCGCGGAGATGTTCGACTTTGCAATTATGACGACTACTGCTGCAAGTACTACTTGCAACAATTTTCCAAACGTTGCAAATGATGTAATACAAATAGATAGTATTGGCACAGCTGGCGATTTTGGATATTCATGGGACCAAGGCAATATTTATTCATATGCTGTTAATGATGTTGTAACAATTGCAAGTTGTACTCAAACTGCAAATAATGGAAATTATAAAATATCTACTATCTCAGATGCTACTATTACGTTAGTACACAAATATTCAAATGCAGCAATTACATCAACATCCGAAACAGATGCAACTGCATGTGCCATTTCTAGAGCCCAAGAACCTCTTTCTACGTGCATGAGTATAATTAGTGAACATATTTGTTGTGCAAAGACTCCTGAGATTGAAAGTTTAACATCGACACACACAGGCATCACTAAAGGTAGTGAATTAATTTCATTTACTAGTAAAAACATTGAAATTCCAACCACTGCTGTTGCAGCTGGTATCATAACAATCACTGGAGTCAATACAAATGGTGTCTATACTACTGCAAGTGATACTGGCACAATTGCTAGTTTTAACGTGAACGATGCCGTTGTTATTGATGGTTGCACTGTTGTAAACAACAAAGGCTACTTTAAAATTTCCGATATTACAGGAAATGCTATCACGTTAGTAGATAGATTTACAGAAAAAACAATTACAACTGATGCTGATGCATCTAGTTGCACCATAGCAACATCGGATGAAGTTCCAATTGGCGTTGTAACAATATCTACCATATCAACCGCGGGAGTATATACAACAAGTGATGGTGCTCCTGATGGCACTGGTATTGATCAATATTCAGAAAATGATATTGTTATCATTGCAAGTTGTTCCCATAAGGATAGTTTAAAAAACAATGGAGTTTTCCGAATTTCTAGTATATCTGAAAATGACATTACATTAGTAAATAAAGATACATATGCAGCAATAGTTACAGGTACAGATAAAACTGGTTGTACAATTGAAACGTCTAATTTTGTTGTAACATCAAATCAATATATATGGCCTGAAATCAATTTTATTGATTCCGCAAGTTTTAAAGCTATATCCCCAGTTGGTGTCGGAAAGGACATACCTGTAAAAATAACAATAAATGGCGTGTCTTCAAAATACGCGACTACCACTGGCAAGTTTTCATACACAACTCCAAACATTACATCCGTGCTACAAATTCCACCATTAGCAGGTTCCCAATCTGGTCGTTTATACATCGAAGCAGATGAAGTTGGAACTTTTGGTAATTTAAATGATTTAAGTATTATTATTGCAGCAGAAGGTGCAAGTGCATGTGGTGGGACAGATTGTACTGATTTAAATATATATTCTTCTACTACTGCGATTGCCGATGATGCTATAACAATTGATAGTATAACAAGTGCTGGCGTGTACACATTAAGCGATAGTTCATCGTTTGCAGTGAATGATATAATAACTGTTTCTGATTGTAGTGATTCTGGGAGTCTGCAGAACAATGGCGATTTTAAAATTTCAACCATTTCAACAAATGATATTACTTTAGTTAAGGAAAAAACAAATGCAGAGATTGTAACTGGTACTGTTGCTACTGGTTGTAAAATATCTAGAGCAGTGTACAGTAAAATCGATTGTTTATATACAGCTGCTGGAGCTAAAAATACATGTATGGACGTTGTGCTTACCGCTGGCAATCAAGATACCCTGCCAAAAACATATTGCTATGGAAGCGAAGATCAAGGTGCAATAATAGTTACAGGAAATGCGCAGGATGTTTCTGAAGGAAATGGAGGGAGCACAACTTACCAATTAAATTTAGATCCTGGTGTTACTAGAAATGCAGATGTTACTGTAGGAATATCTTCTAACAATGCAGCGTGTACACTATCGAATACATCGCATACATTTGCTACGGGCGATACTACGGCTATAGACATAATCATAACAACAATTGATAACAATATAGATGAAGGCAGCGATGCAACAATAGCAACATGTACAATAACACATACCATTACATCAACAATAGATTCCATTTACAGTGCTGATATACCAGATGTAGCCATCACGATAAATGTTAAAAACGATGATAATGCAGATGTAAATTTATGGTATGATCAATCGTATCCTGTCAAATTTTTAGCATTTTATGTTCAGGAAAGTGGGTCTATCACATATGATATTAAATTAGAAACTGAACCTACACATGATGTTGTTATTAGTATTACGAACACCTTAGATAACGCCGCTGCTGTTTCAAAGAACGAAATTGTTATCATCAGAGCTGATGAATCCGGTGTATACTATACCGAAGAAGAGGAACAGGGTAGAATTTCATCGTTTTACAGCGTTGGTGATGTTGTGGAAATTGCTGATTGTAGTGTAAGCTCTGATAATAATGGCTTTTTTAAAATTTCTGGAATTTCAAACAATGCTATTACATTAGTTGATAGAGCAGCAAGTAGTAGCATTATAACTGGAGATGCTACTGATTGCACAATATCAAAACGCTTAGCCCATCCATCTCCAGTTCCTATCATAACGACGCAACCAAACCCATTAACATTTACACCTAGCAATTGGGATGCATACCAACAAGTAACCATTACAGCCGCAAACGATGATATTGGTCATGATTTAGCACGTTTTACCGTTGTCCATACTATAACTACTTCAGACACAGTGTTCCAGAATAAAATGAATGCAATTACAAGTACAAGTGATATTCAAGCAGTATTAGACTTTGATGACAATGACCAAGTTGGTATTACATGGGAAAAAGTGGAAAGTGATTTAAATTTAGTTGAAAATGGCGATTCAAAAAGTATTAAAATCACAGGTTTAACCTCTCAGCCTGTGGCAGATGTGACGATCACAGTTCAGATTGAAAACGGCAAGGCAGATTACGTCTTAGTAAACCCGGAAAGTATAACCATTAATATAGAAGAATGGAAAGAACTGGATTTACGTTTTGAATTTAGTGCTATAGCTGGCCTTGGCAGCACACAAGCTGTTTCTGTAAGATTGTTTACAACTAGTGATGATTTTAAATATGCTGCTAGCACAACTCATGAAATTTTTGATGTGACGGTAGAATATGCTGGCGAAAAGGGCGATATTTTAGGTGTTACAGATGGACAAATCCAAAATGTGATTGAAGGCAATGCACATACATACCGCATAAGTCTTTCGAAAGGAATTATACGAACAAATGATGTGACAGTAGTTATTTTAGTGCAGTCAAAACATTCCACTTTAAATTGTACCGTAACACCATTAACAACAACATTTGCTCCCGCTGACGATGATATAAGACAAATCACGGTACGAGTTGGTGGAAATTATATTGATGAAGGAAAAGACATCGCTGCGTGGTGTTCCTTAGATTTTACGACCGTTACACAAGATGGCAAATATTCTGGAATATCAAAAAGGCTCACCATTAATATAATAAATGATGACATTGCCGATGTGAAACTATGGTCCATAAATCCATTAACAAAAATACCAGAATATGATGTAAAATTTCTATCATTTTATGCAGGAGAAGGTAAAAGTGTCATGTATAAAATTCGTTTAGAATCGAAACCTACAAGCAGTGTAACAATTACAACTAATATTACGTTAGACAACAACGTTGATATTCCAACACCACACCCATCAATTATTGCACATCCTAGTAGTGGATTGTCGTTTACTCCATCTAATTGGGATACATACCAAAATATTAGTTTAATATCACAATCAGATAATATTGTTCATGATTTAGCGCGTTTTCAAGTATTACACATAGTTGCGACAAGCGATACGGTATTTTTAGGTAAAATAAATGCAACAGAAATTTTAGCCGTAATAGACGTTGATAATGATGATTCAACAGGTGTAGAATTGAAGATTACAGATGGTGATTTAACATTGGTTGAAAATGGTAATTCAAAAAGAGTTGAAATATTAGGTCTAACTTCACAACCAGTGTCAGATGTTACTATTACACCAGAAATCCCGACAGAATGGGGTGACATTATCAAAGTAACACCGTCTAGTGTGACAATCGATAAAGATCAATGGAATAGTGCACAAGGCAAAATATTTACGTTTCATGCATTAAAAGGAGTGCCTCAGAGTAGTTCCGTAAATATTGATTTAAAGTGCTCTAGTGACGACGTAAAATATAAGAATGAAAAAGCGCCGGTCACCGCATACGTTTCAACTACCGCCGATGCGCCGACAACTAACATAACAGACTCCCCACCAGATCTTTCAGCCCTGCAAATTGCAAAATTTTCATTTGCTACATCAAAATCCAACGTTGTAAAATTCTTGTATCGTTTGGAAGGTCCTACACCAATTAATGGGGAGATTGTTTGTCCAGATGGAACTTGTGAAGCCAGTAAAGCTATACATTTTACAACTCCAACGTTAGCCTTGGGAAGACATCGAATAATAGTTCAAGCAGCAACTGCTGCAAATACAAAAGATCCAAATGGTGTTTCATATGAATGGATTATTGCAGATTGCAATGATCCAAATCGTGTACCATCACAATATGCTGACATAAAAGAAAATGGCGCCCTTCAATGCATTGATTGTCCACAATTAACTGGTGTTAATTGCAAAGAAATAGATGCGGAATGGCAACATATTTATGCAGATCGAAATTGGTGGACATCTGGTAGCAAACAAGACAATTATTATAAATGCCCTATGGAAGGTGTCTGTTTAGGTGGTTTGTATAAAAAAGATGAAAATGGGACTATTACAGTAGAAAAAGTTAGATGCCTTGAAGGGTATAATATTTCTTCACCTGTTTGTGCTGTTTGTGCCGATGAATATGTATTTCAACAAAATAAATGTATCTCTTGCCCTGGTTATATACCTGGAAAAGCTACTTCGCCAACAAAATCCATGATGGTTGCAGGATTTATCACAATGTGCAGTTCTATTATTTTCATGTATTTTTTTTTCACTATACAAACGTTGTCACTTGCTGAAGAGGAAGATTTAAGAGTTAAGTTAAGTGAATTAGACCTAGACGAGGTGTTTAAAGATGAGAAAGGACTATCTCACGATGTTTTCAGTGAGTTTTTAGATGGCGAAGGTCTAACAGAAACTGAAATAGTATATATATTTCATGTTGTTGATAAAGATAAAGATAAATCGATTAATCGTAAAGAATTAAAAGCATATATAACAAATAATGATAAAATGGATATTGAAGAATTGCAAGCTAAAAATGAAGAGCGGCATGAGAAAGTAGAAGATACGCATGAAGTCATGATGCAAATGGGTGGAACGTTGATGAAATTTAAAATTTTGCTTGGTTACTCTCAATGTATGACATATCTGCCTGTCGTTTTTGAGTTGCCCTTTCCTCCCATAATGAGTTATTTGATGGTACTTCTTGAATTGACGTCACTAGATATTTATGTATTATTTGGAGAAGTTAGCTGCTACATGCAAACTAATTTTAAACAGAAATTTGTTTTTCATATGCTTCTATTTCCAGTAATTGCCTTTATGGCTTGTTTTGTTTTAGGAATAATTTATTTGAGATCCAAATTTTGCTGCAAACGCCCACGTTTCACGTTAGAAAGTGTCAAGACCCGTTTATATACGTTTGCAACATTGACTTGCTTCGGTTTATACACCGGTATTTCGACTAGAATCTTTCGTTTGTTTAAATGCCGAGAGATAGATGATATCTACTATTTAACAGCTGATTATAGTATGCCATGTTACAATGACGAATGGTGGAGTTACGGGATTGTGGCCATTTTTTGCATGTTTGTATATACAGTCGGGATTCCATTAGCTCAATTTATCATACTTTTACAAAATCGACATCATTTACATGAAGAATCCGCATTAGATCATCAATCACATCGTTTAGCAAAGAAAAAATTTGGATCCATTTATGAAAATTATATTGAAGATTGTTATTATTTTGATCTATTAGATTTAGTACGACGTTTGATTTTAACTGGTGGACTTATTTTACTAGGAGAACATAGCATTGTTCAAGTTTTACTAGGCATTTTAACAAGTCTGTTTTGGTTATTAATTGTAGCAATCAAGTTTCCATATAGAGCATATTGGGACAACATCCTTTCAATTGCATTATCGCTTGGTTTAGTATTAACTTTAATATGCGGTTTTGCATTAGAATTATTTCGTACAACACGCCTAGCAAATAATGAAAGTTTAGATGGGACACGATATGAAGAAATGGTTTTTGATTGGATATTAACTGCAATGACAATTGTTTGCATTTTCATTGGGGTGATTGCAATGGTACTAACAATACCATGTATTCAAGAATGGGTTCAAAAACGTGTATCGAAAGAATCAGATAGTCGTAGAGAAATGTTTCTATGGGTAGAAAAACAAAAAGTTTTAGTGAAATGGTTGCATGTACGCGATGTTAAAAAGACATTGGAAATAGCGTCTGCAACACTTGAAGAAAAAGCAGAGATTGAACGAGTAAAACATGGTCAAGTATTAAAAAGAAGACGAAAATCTATTTCTGCACTATCGGCAAACAACGTAAGTGTATTGCCTATAGTAGATACAGAGAAAAATATGTTTAGCACTGGTAGTTTAGTTCATATTAAAAAAATGAAAAATATTGCTGGTCATCATGCGGAAGTTGGTAATATAAAAAGAAAACGTGTGGAAGGAACGAAACATTTAAAACGTAAACATGAGGAAGTTAGATTACGAAGTGAAGCACAACGAAAAAATTTAGAGAAACGAATTCAACGAAGAAAGTCTAAAAATAAGAAATCTCAACAACAAGGTTCAACAAAGAAGAAAGAAAAAGTAGCAGAAGTACGTGAATCATTGAAA
>Ga0099797_100793_pt1 | contig 18982 bp, 17 predicted proteins | sample Uncmet_Sort48C_1_FD_89871 | JGI IMG/M metagenome (GOLD analysis project Ga0099797, IMG submission 89871) | Marine eukaryotic communities from CALCOFI LINE 67, Pacific Ocean - C012_Sort48C_1 | ecosystem: Environmental > Aquatic > Marine > Oceanic | place: Pacific Ocean: Monterey Bay | collected...
ATTAATTAGAGGTATGGTTGAGAAATTACCTTTAACAGTAGAAGCAATGAATAAGATGAAAAATGTGGAATTAGAAGAGGAGCAAATGTTTAATCTTGCTAAATCATTTCTTAATATCAGAGTAGAAGGTACGAAAAATACCTTTGATAAGCAAGCAATTGAGGATGTTTTGGAATCTCAACGTAAAAAAGATGAAGGAAATATGCTTTGGGAAGTGTTTAATAGAGTTCAAGAGAATATTATTGAAGGTAATTTTGAATATAAAACACCATCAGGAAAATTACGTCAAGCTAGAGTTATTAAGAATTTTAAGCAGGATCAAATTGTAAATAAAAAAATGTTTAACGAAGCTTTAAAATTAGTAGCATAATGAAAAAGATAATTATAATTTTAACAATAAGTTTCTTCTGGGCATGTAGCCCAGAGGAAATAACCTTAGATGTTTGTGTAGATGGTAGTTGTGATGCTCAATTTTATATTGATGAATTAGTACAACCAAATGCCTATCAAGATAATAATGGATATTGGCATATAGAATTTTACGGACCTAAATATTTTACAATTAGAGGTGAACTTGATGAAATGAATTATGAAGTTAATGGTGTTCCATTAGTTGAAACAATATATGACTCAGATTATTGGGTTGCCTTTGATAGTATACACTTTACAGTACCTACTTGGTCAGTACTAAGTTGGTTTACAGGTGGTGGTTTTAATAACCCAGTACCTGTGGGAAATATTGAGTATACATTAACAGATTTAGCTCAAGCTCAACCTCCATTAAATATTGCTGGATATCAGATACAAAAGAATTTTTGTTTTGAGTGCCCATATGCTGAAACATTATTAGGTACTAGATCTAAATATAATTATGCACCTCGTCAACAAATTTACTTGGATAATGAAATGGTAGGTGATACCTTACAGGTGTTTACTAAAACAATATTTAATACAGATGTTGGTCCTCGAGAAATTAGAGAACAATCATTTAAAATAATAGTAGAATAATGGAAAGATTAACACCACAAGAAGCAGAGGGATATATCCCATTAAAAGAAAATTATTCTGATACTAGTGTCAGAGCTGCTGAATTTTTTACAATCACTCCTGCAAAACAGGGAAATGGTTGGGAAAAAGTAACATATTTTACAGGAAGAAAACGTGGAATATATAATAAACAGGGTGAAGGTGATCAATGGGTTTATGTTTTAGAAAATGAAACTACACCAGGTTTATATAAAGTAGGATATACTAAATTAACACCAGATGAAAGAGCTAAACAAGTATCTAGTGCAACGGGTGTGCCACTTCCATACACAGTAGCATGGGCTTTCCGTTGTTTTAACGGTGAATTATTAGAAAGTGAAGTACACCACGCATTAAAAAAGTATCGCGTTAATAACCAACGAGAGTTTTTTCAACTTGATTTAAATGAAATAAAGAAAACAATAGAATTAATAGGTAAAAATTTTAAATAATGAAAAAAATAATAAAACTAACAGAACAAGAACAATTAGATAACCAAAAATCAGAATTAATTGATGATTTACTAGCAACGGCTACAGTAAAAGAGGAATTATGGAGATACCATCCAGATAATCCAAATAGAAAAGACGTTGTAAAAGAATATGATATTTTGACTCAAATAGAAAAAGATCTTGAATCAGAATTAGCTGAGTTAAGTTAAGTAAATATGTATAATCAAAACAATGATAGATAAAGATAGAATTTTTGAATTGTTTGGTGGGAAAAAAGGTGATGAACCTAAGGATATCGAAGAACTAATTACTGCCGATACAGATTTTTTAAAAAGCCCAATGGCTAAATTAGGTATGTTTACTAAAATGGTACATAACCATGAGGTATTTCATAAAAAATTAAAGAAATTCTTCCAGCAAGAAAAAGCATCTTTTAATGCTAAAGAAACTAAAGAAGCATCTTCCTTTGCTGTATTTAATAGAGCATATTCATATATTAAACACTTGGATATGGAAAACTCAGAGCATATAGAGGCTGTATGGGAATTTAATACTAAGGCACTTTTAAAATCTATAACATTAGCTATTTTGTATTTTGAAACAACAGAAGAATATGAAAGATGTGCTAAGTTACACGCAATAAAAGAAATGAAAAAAGCTCTTGAAAAAGACGTGCCTATGTAAAATCCTCTCCGTAGATTGATAACACGGGTTTTGGGAAAAAAAGGGTATACAAAACGAATTGAAACAAAGGCAACAAAGGGGTTAAGGGACACCCTGTTATTAACAACGATCCCACAATAAATAGATTATGAGAAATAAACAGTTATTCCAAAAAAGATTAGAGCAATTAGATGCTATATTTAATGCTGTAAGAAATGGTATTAATATGAATGCACCAAAAGGTGAAATTAAGAACCAAGTAGATAAAGGTTCTAATATTGTAGCAGAATTAGAAGGTTACGTAGAAAACGAAAATTAATAAAAAATAAAAGTTATGAAATTATCCGCTGAACAGATTCAATCTAATTGGGTTGAGTTTAACACTAACATTGAAACATATATTACTGGAAATCGTAAACAGAAATTACTTGATTTCTACAAAAAATTCGAAGATCGTATTATCCTAATGCCAGCGTCGCATAAGAAAGAATACCATTCAGCATTTCCAGGTGGGTATGTTGATCATGTTAATCGAGTAGTTAAAGCAGCATTATCAATGTCTGCTGTGTGGGAAGGTTTTGGATGTGATATGACTACATTTACACAAGAAGAATTGGTATTTTCGGCGATTAACCATGATTTAGGTAAAATGGGAGATGAAGAACATGAATCTTATATCCCTCAGACTGATCAATGGAGACGTGATAAATTAGGTGAAGAGTACATGCACAATAAGAAAATTGCATTTGCTGCTGTTCCAGATCGTGGATTATTTTTACTTCAATCTCATGGGATACAATATACATTCAATGAAATGTTAGCTATCCAGACACATGATGGTTTATATGATTCAGCCAATGAGAAATACTTAAAATCTTTTATGCCAGAAACAAAACCTCGCACGTCTTTGCCATTTATATTGCATCAAGCTGATATGATGGCCGCACGTATTGAATTTGAGGTTGAATGGTTACCAAAGTTTTCTCAAAATAGCGTGGCTGCGCCAAAAAAGAATTATACATTATCGTCTAACAATAATAAATCTAAGGTGAAATCAAAAGCCTTAGGAGGAATTAAAAGCGAAGGATTAAAAAATATGCTAGATAGTTTATAATGGGTGTAGAATTAATTATTATATCAATATTGGGAGTGCTTGTAGTGATCTTAGGATTTACTACGTGGAATCTCTTATCTAAAACAGAAAAACAAGAAGATGTAATAATTAACTATGACACATTTATCAATGAATATAGTAAACAATTAGACATTGCAGACAAGCGCTTAAAGGAAATAGACGAAAGAGATCTATTTAAAAGTGATGATGAAATTGGTTGGTTTTTTAAAAATTTAAAAGGGTTGCAAAATGACTTATCTAAATTTAAACAGAACCAATAACATTGTATGCAACCACCTATTAGGAAAAGACGGAAGAAGTCTAAGAATTATTTTACACATGACACAGAACTAGCTATTGTTAGATATAATAGCCTTGATTCTATAGAAGATGAAAAATTAAGAAGTAGTATCTATGATAAAGAGATTCACTATCCATTCTTCAAACTAACCCAGAATATTATCCATACTTTTAAGTTTTATCATACGGAAGTTGATAACTTAGAACATTTACAACATGAAATAATTGTTTTCTTACTTTCTAAGATACACTTATTTGATCCAACTAGAGGGGCCAAAGCATATTCTTATTTTGGTACTATAGTTAAGCGTTGGTTAATCTTATATAATACTAAAAATTATAGTAAAAAAATTAAAAAAGTAGATGTTGATGTTTTAATGGGTGATAAATCAACACACACTTATAATTTTGAAGAATCAACAGGACCCGTAGATGAATTATATAAATACATTGATATATTTGTTGATCATGTTACAGAAAATATTTTTGAATTGTTTCCAAAGAAAAACGATGCTCAAATAGCAGATGCTATACTTGAGTTATTTAGAAAAAGAGAAACAATAGAAGTGTTTAATAAAAAAGCATTATACATATATATTCGTGAAATAGTAGATGTTAAGACCCCAAAAATTACAAAAATAGCAGATAAACTTCACGATATATTTAAAAGTGAATATGTTCATTATTTAGAACATGGTTACGCTAAATTCAAATAATTTTTTGTATCCATATTTATAATAAAACACATTATGGGAGCATTAGACAGCGTTGTATTTGGAAGTAAGAAATTTTCAGATATACTAAGCGAAATTTACGATAATCAAAAGAAAAAGGAAACACAAATCACAGGATTAATTTCCGAATTAAAACCACTTATATCTGATATAGGTGATGCTACTTTAATTGTACCATTAATTAAAGAATACTTAGAAATTGGTGTTCGTAATGATGAGCAACTAATTAAAATGGCAACTATTATCCAACGTGTAGTAAACAATCAAGGAAACGGTGATGTAGACGGAATAACAGATGCTGAAAAAGAAGAATTATTAGCAGAGTTAGATAATATTCAAAACGCTTATAAAGCAGAAAAGAAAAAAGATAAATAATGACAAAAGGCAAAAGTGGGATATCAGCCATACTTGGAGGTAGAGGATCGCGAGATAACCCCTCTAACCAACTTGCTCAATTAAGTAGTAAAATTTTAATTGGGAGAGTAACAGATGTATGTCTAAATTCAAATTCTAATACATTTAAAACTAGTGGAGAATATTTTGGTATAGGATCTATAGAATGGGAAGATGTTAAAATTAGTACTAGTAAAGCTACTAAAAAATCATCAATGGGTAAAGCACTTCCACTTCAACCTTTTATTAAAGATTTTCCTTTAGTAAATGAATATGTTGTTTTAATTAGTGGGGTAGGAGTTAAAAACCCTGGAGCATCAGCTGATCCAGTATATTATTATATAAATTTAAAATTATGGAATGATAATGAACAAAATGCATCTCCAGACCCTTTATCTAATGCTAATAATAATAAATCCCCACAAAATAATAAAACTTATAGTGAAATAGAAGCGGGTGTTAATATGGAAGCACCTAAACTACCACCACCACTAAACCTAAATGGTAAATCAGGTGGTAATTTTGTAGAAAATGGGGATGTAAAAGCAGTTATACCGTTTGCGGGAGACAGAATATTTGAAGGTAGATTTGGAAATAGTATTAGATTAGGATCAACAGCCAAGACTGGAGGAGATATAACAAATAATTGGTCTAAAAGTGGGAAAGAAGGTAGCCCTATTACTATATTAAAAAATGGACAAAATGCCTCTATTACAGGGCCTGGTTTTATACCATTAAGTGAAGATATAAATTTAGACCCTACTTCTATATATTTAACATCCACTCAACAAATTCCTATTGTTGTTGCAACTACGGAAGTAAAATCAAATTTAGGTCAAACTATTCCCTTTTCTGGGATGGTTAGAAATACTCCACCTTCACCACAGACCTATAATAACTCTCAAATATTATTAAATTCTAGAAGATTATTACTTAATTCATCTAGGGATAGCATAATTTTATCTGCAACAAAATCAAATATAATAGATTCATGGGGTGATTCTGCTATAAGATCTAAAGGGGGAAATGTTAATATTTTATCACCTAAAGGAAATATTGCCTTGGGTGAAACTAATGCTAGTGAAGCAGTAATATTAGGGACTTCTTTTATAAAGTTAATGGATACTTTTTTAGGTTCATATGGGCAACTTTTACAAACAATATCTAAGGAACCTACCTTATCTATATCAGCAGCATTTGCTTATACATCACATGAAAGTTCTATTCAAAAACTTAGAACTCAATTATCAACCATGTTATCTGAAAAAGTAAAAGTAAGCTAGGATGGATATAAAACCAATATTAGATGCAGCCAAATTATTTTTAACAACACCTCAAGGTGAAAAATTGTTAAAAGATATAGATATTGAAGAAGTTGAAAAAGTATCAGCTGCAATAAAATTAGCTAATGATCAAGGTAAATTTAAAAAATCTGAGAAAACGGCTGAAGAAAGAAAGACTGAGAGGGGTAAATTTATTAAAGATGAGAAAAAAAGATTAAAAGAAGAGGCAGGACAAGAAGCATCTAAATATATTCCTTATATTCAAATTTTTAAAACAACAGGTAGAATATATGATGAACTAACTAAAGAACCAGTAGCAGATATAAAAGTTTTTCCTCAACTTTGTGTTTTTCCTGTAAGTAATGATTTTTTTATTTATGGAGAAGACGTTGTTAGACAAAATGTAGTAACTAAAGAAAATTTACTCGATGCAGAAGGTAATGCAAGATATAAAGCTGTTAGAGATAAAGATAGAAATGATCCAAAAAATTTTAATGTTAGTGATGATGATGGTAAATTTTATGTTAAAACTGATAATGAAGGAAGATTTACAATTAGAATAGGTTTACCTATATTAGATGCCTCTCCTACAAGACTTATAGGTGATCCTAAAGTTCGCCCTTTTGTTATTTATAAAGATGATAGTAAATCACCTCAAACAAAATCTCAACAAATTGAACTTAAAAAAGGGAAATTTAAAGGCTCTCAATACGCTCCAGGTGCTCAAACAATTACAACACGTAGTGGAGAAATTCCTGAAGAACTTAATGTATATTCTTTACTTAATATAGATAAAGCAGCAGAGGTAGCAGTAGATGTAGCTGTTGAAGAAGTTAATAAATTTGTAATTGATAAGGTCGATCCTTATTTATCATTAGCAGAAACATTTATAACTAAATTAAGAAATTCTGTTTTAAAACCTGCTTCAGTAGTACAAAAACGACTCCTTCCCTTAGCAATCCAATTAATGATTTATTTTGGTATTGCTAAAGAAGAACAGGCTAATCAATTACAAAGCCAATGTCCTAGTAATGAGAGGCTAGCAGATATTATAAAAAAGAGAAATTCGATAGTAAAACAAATAAATAATATATATCTAATTATAATTCAAAATACTACACTAGCATTTTTATTTGTGTTTATAACAAAATATCTAAAAATAATTATTAATGCTTTAGAAGGATTAAATATCCCTTTACAATTTGCTACATATAGTATAACAGCTAAATTAGATAAAATTATATCAAAACTAGTAGAATTAGGTAAAGTAAATAAAGAATTAAAAAAACAACTACTAATAGCACTAATATTTTTAATAATTTCCCTTATTATAATATTAAGATATTTAAAAACAATTGATAAATTAATAGAAGGATGTGAAAGTCCAGATAATTTAGTAGTAATTAATGCTGAATTATTAGCGTTAAGTGAACAAGCTGCTGAACAAGGTTCATCTGAATTAAAAATAGTAAATGGATTTAATATGTCAGTTGAAGTAGTAGATAAAGCTCAAGTAGGAGAATTACCTAGAAGACAAGCTATTGCTAAAAACTCAAAAGGAATTATAATTTTAAGAGGTGAACCATCGTTTAGTGCCGAAGATCAAATACTAATTGATGAACTAGCATTTTATATACAAATAAATAATTTAAAAGCTGATTAATCCAATATTTATAACTAAATAATAATAACATGAAATTAAGTCAATTAAAAACTATTGTAAAAGAAGCCGTAAAAGAGGCAATACAAGAAGAAATGAAAGATATTCTTTTAGAAGCTGTACGCGTTCCTAAAACTGTAGTTTCTGAAATTCAATCGACTCCAGTTGCAACAACCCCATTACCAGAAAATGATAGAATGAAATTAAGAGAAAACATGATGGGTGTTTTAGACAGTATGAGACCTAATGCTCAAGGTACACTAAGTGCTACAACAGCAGATATGCCTTTACAAATGTCTACTTCTGATACAACATCTCCTAATGGTCAATTACCACAAGGAAATGTAAGTATGGATCAGATTATGAATTTAATGAAAAAATAAGAAAAAATGGCGTTTGGAGCAATAAGACAAAACCCTAATGATTTAAGACCCCGAGTTGGTATTGGTGTTAATTTACCACTTGCTGAAGGGACAGGTTTTACCTCCAATTACACAACAGCAGAAGCAACTAAATATAATTTAATTAACTATTTTTTAACAAACCCAGGTGAAAGAGTAGGTAACCCTAGTTTTGGTGGAGGTTTAAGAGCATTTATTTTTGAACAAATTAACAACCAAACAACAGAATATTTAAAAGAAGATATTCAAACTAAAGTTACCCAAGAATTCCCTACTGTTGAAATAATAGAACTAAATGTAGATGAAGACCCAGATGCTAACACTGTAAGAGTTAGCTTATATTACGCCATACAAGACACGAATATAGAAGACGAAGTAATACTAAATTTTGCATAAATGGCAGTAAGAAGAAACATAAATTATCTAAACAAAGATTTTGGTGCGTTAAGAAATAATTTAATAAATTATTCTCAAACGTATTTCCCATCTACTTATACAGACTTTACAAATTCTTCTGTAGGTATGATGTTTATTGAACAAGCAGCATATGTTGGAGATGTATTATCCTTTTATATGGATAATCAAATCCAAGAAAACTTCTTACAATATTCTAGACAACTAGATAACTTGTTTGATATGGCATATATGTACGGCTATAAACCTAAGGTAACGGGTTTAGCTGAAGTAGATATAGATTTTTATCAACAAGTACCAGCAAAAATGTCAGGTTCAGAATATATACCTGATTATGATTATGCTTTATATATTCCAACTAATACAACTGTATCTACAACTGGAGGAAGTATAATTAACTTTACAATTCAAGAACCTATAGATTTTTCAGTATCAAATTCTATAGATATAACTTCAGAAACTGTTGCTGCGCTTGCAGGAGGAAACCCTACTTATTATCTATTAAAGAAAACAAGAAAATCATATTCTGGAACTATATCAAGCACTTCATTTTCAGTTGGTGACCCTACAGAATTTTTAACAATCGAAATTAAAGATGATAATATAGCAGGTATATTAGATGTTACGGATAGTAATGGAAATATATGGTATGAAGTTGATTATCTAGGCCAGGAACTAGTATATGATAGTATAAAAAATACTAACATAAATGATCCTAATTCTTCCTTAGATACTGATGCACCTTATTTATTACAAACAAAACAAGTACAAAATAGGTTTGCTACAAGATTCTTAAATGAACGAACATTACAATTACAATTTGGATCAGGTAACCCAGCAGATACAACTGAAGAAGTTATTCCAAACCCATTTAATGTAGGTTTAGGATTACCTTTTGAACAAAATAAATTAACAGCAGCATACTCTCCAACAAACTTTATATTTACAAATACTTATGGAGTTTCACCTGCAAACACTACTTTAACAGTAAGGTATTATACAGGAGGTGGAGTATCATCAAACGTATTAGCTAATACTACTACAAACTTAAATTCAACAGGTATTAAATTTATACAAGGAGGACTTAATGCAGCTACTGCACAATATGTTTTTGATTCCCTAGCAACAAATAATCCAAATGGAGCTTCAGGAGGAAAAGATGGTGATACTGTAGAAGAAATTAGACAAAATTCAATTTCTAATTTTACTACTCAGTTAAGAAATGTTACAGCTGATGATTATTTAGTAAGAGCACTTAGTATGCCTGCTAAATATGGTAAAGTATCTAAAGCACATACTCAAAAACCTAAAGCAGATGAAGCAAATACAACTTTAGATTTATATGTTTTAACAGAAGATGCTAATAATAAATTAACAACAGCATCAGATACTATAAAAAATAATCTAAAAAGATATATAGAACAATATAGAATGATAGGGGATACAATAAGTATTAAAGATGCTTTTGTAATAAACTTTAGTGTAAATTTTGAAATTATTACTTATCCAAACTTTAATAGTAATGAAGTATTAGAATCATGTATTAGAGCTTTACAAGTATATTTTGATACAAACAGATGGCAAATTTCCCAACCAATAATTATCCCAGATTTATTTGTATTATTAGATCAATTAGATGGAGTACAAACAGTAAAAAATGTTTTAATAAACAATAAAGCAGGAACAACAAAAGGATATTCTCAATGGGCTTATGATATGAATGGCGCCAATCAGAATGGTACAATTTTCCCATCATTAGATCCTAGTATTTTTGAACTTAGATATCCAAACACTGACATAAAAGGACGTGTTGTAAACTTATAATTATGGCAATATATAAATTATTTCCTTCTCAAGATGCCTCGATTTATAGTGCTTATCGCTCTATGAATACTGGACTTGACCCTATATTGGATATAGCTAATTTCGTTACAGAATTTAACCCTGTAGCACAAGTAGCTAGATCTGTGGTTCAATTTGATCAAAGTGAAGTTGAAAATGTTATCGATACAATAGCAAAAGTAACAGGATCAGAATTTAATAACTGGTCAAGTAGTTTAAAACTTAATGTTGCTAAAGCAAGTAATGTAATTATAAATTCATACGTTGAAGCATGGCCACTTTCAGGATCATGGAATAATGGAACAGGACAATATTTAGATAATAAACAAGGAACTAATGGAATAAGTTGGGAATACTCAGATTATTCAGGTTCATACCAATGGCCTACAGCCGGGTTTGTTCCGTTAACTACGGGATCTTATTCCGGAAGTAATAATGCTGGTGGAGGTGTATGGTACACAGGTTCTGGTACATATACTAACGTTAATAACGCTAATATGGGCGTATCTCAATCATATAATTTACGTAGTACTAAGGATTTAGAAATGAATGTTACTGATATATTAAAAGTATGGTATTCATCTTCTAAAGATATAAACGGAGGACAAATTGATATAGCTAATAACGGATTTTTATTAAAATGGGCTGATGCTCAAGAATTTGTTACTTCAAGTGCTGTATCACCTCAATTAAGTTACTATTCCGTAGATACAAATACAATATACCCTCCAGAATTAGAAATTAAATGGAGAGATTTTACATATTCAACTAGTAGTGGAGATTTTAAATTACAAAGAACATTAACAGGTTCAAATTACTCCACAGCATTAGTAACAAACATATCATGTTCATTTACTCAATCATTACCTGCCCCAGTATCAAATACAGGAACAGGTACAGGAGCAACATTTGGTGCTACATTTAATGAACCAAATATGATAAATGTGTTTGTTAAAGATATAGGAAGTGGTTACAAAGCAGGAGATCAATTAACATGGAGTACTGCTCAAATAGATGCTTTACCTGGAATTACATCAGGTGGAACAGATTCAGTAGTTACAATATCAACCTTTGATATTCAACAACTTAATGTAATTGCAACACCCGATTTATATGTTGCTTTAGATAATAATGCTGGAGTATTTTACAGTGAAAGTATAAACGACTTTAGACTAAACGTGCGTCCTGAATTTCCAGTTCGTACATTCCAGACATCATCACTATACACAACTAATTTTGCTTTGCCTTCTGCATCTTATTATGCTATAAAAGATTTAGATACAAACGAATTTGTAATTGATTTTGATAAAGAATTCACACAAATAAGCTGTGATCCAACTTCAAGTTATTTTACAGTCTATATGAATGGATTAGAACCAGAAAGATATTATAATATTTTAATTCAAACAGAAATTGATGGACAAACAATAGTAATGGATGAAAATTATTATTTTAAAGTAGTAAACGGGTAAGAAGTATGAAACCAAAAATAGATTTAAAAAAAACAGTATACCCTTTAGTAGACTATCCAAGAATCATTAATACAACATTTAGTGAATTGGGTACTATATCTATTAATGAACAAATAGACTCTACTCCTACTGTAAATGAATTTTTTAATTTATATAATGAATTATTTTATGAAATACCTTCTTTTGGAGATATTAATTCACATCAATATTTAATTGAAACTAGTGCTGAATATATAGATTTTGATGCTAATCAAGAAGAAATAACAGCATTAAGAGCAGAAATTACAGATTTAAGAAGACAACTTCTTGAATCCCAAGTAGCAACAGCAGAAGCAATTTCAGGAGAAAAGCTTGACTTAGATGCTGCTTTAGTAGATAATGAAACATTGGCAGATAATGATGAATTTAATAATATAATGAAGGATTTAGGTGATATACCTTCAAGCCCAACAGAAGCAAATACAACTAATACAACAGGAACTACGAGTTCACCAAACCCAACAAGTACTAGTGGTGGAGGTAGTTCAGGTGGAGGATATTAATATATGGAAGAAGAAAATAATATAGAAATACTACAGGTTTCCACTGACGGTGCCTTTGAATATCAAGATTACTCCCAAAAGGATACAGCTTTGTTATCTGGAAGTTATCAAGATACAGCTTTTACATCCTCAACAGATTATATAGAATTTTATATCTATGATGGAAGTAAAAACTTACTTACCGAGACGGGCTTTCCAATCATAACAGTTAATACAAATTACACAGTTCATAATGGAAATGTAAATCTTGATCCAGCTGGAGATTTAGAAGAGGTAGGTTATGACCAAGGTATATTTTATTCAACATATAATTTTTATAGAAAAAGATTAGCCTCAAATCCAGAAAAAGAATATTACTATATTGATGAAATTAGTACTGATAGAACAGAAGTTAGGTTAAGAAGTACATTAATACCAATAGATGATATTATAAGTTCAAGTAATGCATTTATTGAATATAGAGAAACTCAAGGATATTTTGTTGATTTTTATCTTAATTTTGGGGATGATGTCCAATGTATAGCAAATAATTTACAATTAGATACAGACAGTGGAATAGACCCTTCTGTATTAATAAAATTATATGAACCCCTTCCAGCCGACATTGAACTAAAAACTCAATTATGGGTAGTACAAGAGATTTCAAACCCACAAGCTTACAAAGTATCATTTCCCGCTACAGTATTTGAACCCGATGATTTTGAATATATAAGCGGACCTAATTATAGTATACAAATAACTCAACAAACTGGAGAAGCAAGTGAAGAAGTTAGTTTTAATACTTTATTAAACAGTGATATAACTAGTTCTACAGCACAACTTAAAAATTTATTAAATAGAAAAGAAGTTAATATAAGTGTTGATTATAAGGATTATAATAACTTTATATATTTTTCTTCTGCATTAACTAGATTAGAAAACTTTTATTATAAAGTAAGTTTAATCCAATCTTCAAGTAATGAAATAGTAAATTTACCTATTAATAGTGCAACTTATAGTTCAAGTAAAGCAGGGTTGACTACAAGTATAGATAATATTATAGAAAATTTTGATGGATACGAATATTTCTTATACTACAATAGTGGATCAGAATATTCCTACCCAAAAACAAATACAGAACCTCCTTATATTTTAGCCCCAACATCAAGTACTGAGGCGGTAGAATGGTTAGGTAGTGCAGATCCAGATAATGCTTTGTATGGTGGGTTAGCATTAACTGCTTCAAATTATGATCAAGATAACCAAAATTATCTTTATTGGTCTATACCTGAATATTTAAGAGATGATAGTGATAATGACAAATATATGTTATTTGTTGATATGGTTGCCCAACAATATGATAATAGTTGGCAATATGTTAAAAATATAACAACAAGATTTGATGCAGATAATAGATTAGACTTTGGTATTTCCAAAGATTTAGTAGCAGATGCTATTAGAGATTTTGGTATAAAACTATATTCTAATAATTTCAATAGTAATGATTTATACGCGGCATTCTTAGGTTTAACACCATCAGGTAGTTCATTCCCTTTTCCAAATATGACAGGTAGTTTCCCAACACCTTCTGGGTTTGAATACGTTAATACTGAAATATCAGCATCGGATGACATAGTGCCATTAGACAATGTTAATAAGTCATTATATAAACGAATTTACCATAATGTACCATATTTACTTAAAACAAAAGGTACATTATCTGGATTAAGAGCATTAATTACTTCATATGGAGTTCCTGATACTATATTAAGAATAAACGAATTTGGAGGTAAAGATAGAGACAATTTCCAAGATTGGGATTATACTCAAAATGTATTTAATTATGCTTTAGAATTAGACGGTGAAAATTCTCAAATTACATCTTCATTCTTAACAAATATATCCTGGCCTGAATACTCGGCTACAGAAAAAACACCTAAATCAGTACAATGGAGATTTAAAACACCAGGTGTACCAACAGCATCAGCATATTATAATATTTTAGTAGGTGATACAAATAAATTTTATGTAACATTAGAATATACAGGTTCAGGAATGGATAGTGGTTCATATTCAGGATCAGTACCATCTCAAAGTAATGCTTATGGTACTTTAAGATTTTACCCTGATGGAAACAATAGTTCAGATGTTACTGCAAGTATAACTTTACCATTCTTTGATGGTGGTTGGTGGTCAGCAATGGCAACAATTGATTATGATCAATTAAATACAGGTTCATTATTTGCTGCAAATAGAATAGGAGATCAAATTGGATTTTCTGGTTCTGATTCAGTAGGTGCTGTTACCCAATATTGGAGATCAGCTACAGAAATGCAAATTCCAAGCGCTAGTGGTTTAGTAGTAGATACAGTTACTTACTTACCATTAACGGGTGCTTTACAAGAAGTAAGATATTGGGATGTACCATTAAGTGAAAGCTTATTTTATGATTATGTAGTAAATCCATATTCAACACAAGGTAATACAATAAATTCATCTCCAGATACTTTAGTATTTAGAGCAGATTTAGGAACAGAATTAAATACTGGTAGTAGAACTTCCATTCACCCTAAAGTAACAGGATCTTGGGTTCCAACTGCTTCATTTAATGGGTTTGATAGTAGTTTCTACGTATCAGGTTCATTTATACAAAACACAGAAAGTATCTATTTAAATCAAGTACCAGGAGGTATTAAAAATAGAATTACAGATAAAATAAAAATAGACCAAGAAGTATTACCAACAGGTTCTACTTTAAGTCCATATAGATCAATACAACAATCTACTTATCCAAGTGGGAGTAGCCCAAGTATAAATTATTTAGAAGTAGCATTTTCACCTACAGATCAAACTAATGATGATATCATAGCACAAATAGGTGCATTTAATTTAGGTGATTATATAGGTGATCCTAGACAAATTTCAGAATCCAAAACATCTTACCCACAATTAGATGCCTTAAGAGATGATTACTTTAAAAAATATATTAATAGCTACGATGTAAATGATTTTGTTAGATTAATTAAATTCTTTGATAATTCATTATTTAAAATGATAGAAGATTTTACACCTGCTAGAACAACATTAAGTTCAGGTGTAGTAATTAAACAAAATTTACTAGAAAGAAATGTACAATCTCCTCCAGAAATGTCATTTACAATTCCTGAATATTCAGGTAGTGTAAAATCATTTGCTAGAGATTATAATGTACCTGATTCAAATACTTCATACCCACAAGATTCAATTATTAGTGGTTCTTCTATTCAAGTATTTAGAGGTGGAACTGGTGGTGTATTTGAACCTTATAACAGTATATATGCAGCACCTATAAGTGCTTCAAGTGAAACAACTTGTTTATTAGGTTATTTCTTTACATCCTCAACAGATCTATTAGAACCACAAAATACTCCAGGTGAAACAGTATTTAATACTAATATAGGTAATTCAAATAATACAATGAGTATTAATGTTGAAGGAACTACAGGACAAAACTATACTGATTTTTTAAGTTTAGTACATACAGCATCCATAGAAGGAGAAGTATTTGTTACCGTTTCTTCTGCATCACTTAGTATTACACATCAAATAGATAAAACATTATATTTTGATGGTTATGGTACTGAGGATTATGGTATAGCCCCTTATGGTGATTATAATAATATGTTTGAATTTTATTTAACCGTATCAGATAATTCACAAGGTTTAAATAATCCATTTACAAGTTTAGATGAAATAGATATATGTTTTACTATAAATGGAAGACCATATAGTGGTAAAACAGCAGCTGAAGTTTCGGCATCAGCATTATGGGAACAATTCCCAGATTTCCAACAATCATGGGAAGAAGAATTTGTACCAGGTTTAGGTATAACACCTACATATGAACAAAATAAAACAGGATCAAATCAAGTACCCCCAGTTAGAGTAGAAAGAATTGATCAAAGAGAATTTTATAATGGTGAATTTGGTAGTCCAATACCAGTAGGAATGAATGAAATATGTGATGCATTCTTTGGACAAGATGCTATTATAGATTATTTCTTTAGAATACAATATTTTACAGCAGATAATTTTGCTGAAGATAGTTTTTTAAGTCCAAATGTTTTGCCTTTAGAAGGTAATGTTTGGATGTGGACTGATGTTTCAGGTAGTTCAACTACAGGTTTATTAGAAGGTGAATCTTTAACTGTCGCCCAACAACCATATTCAACATACCCAACAGCAGTAGCTAATTCACAAGGTTCACCTCCAATAACAGCTAGTTTATCCCCTACTTCTACATCAGGAACAGGTACAGGACTTGTTTTAGGTATAACACAAAGTTTTGTGGGAGCTAGTCCATTAGTTGGAATAAATGTTTTTATAGAAGAAACAGGATCCGGGTATGTAGGAGGAGATACAGTATCCTTTACACAACTATCATTAGATACAGCAGGATTTGATAAACCAATTCTTGATCAACCTTTAATAGTTGATATTCAATCTGGTGATATTAGAACTATTACATCTTCAACATCTAATAAAGTAAAATATATTAAAATGTCTAATGTAGATGTAAATGGAATTTCAATTATCCCATTTATAACAGATTCAGACTATGTAACATTTAATTTAGAAGGTGCTTCTGATTACTTAGGTAATTTAATTCAAGGATTCCAAACATGGTATATTTCAAATGTATCAGTACAAGATGATAATAACCCAAGTACAGAAAACGCTACATTAATAATTGTAAATCAAGCACCATCATCAGATGCTGTTAGCTCATATGATAGTGCATTTTATGATTTATCTTTTAGTGCAAGTGGAGTTTATTCATATTATTCTACTGCATCAGGAGAGGATCCAAATGTAATACCTAGTATAGGAGTTACTCAATCAGTAGCACAAGGATATTTCCCTCCAGTACCAACATTCCCAACTGAATCATTTTTTAGAGGATGGGATAAAGCAAATTATTTTGAAGGAAATGCTGATGGAACAGTTTATAAAGTATCCTCAGGTAGTGGATTTAATACAGAAACATTAGGTAATTTTAATACAGGATCAACAGAATTTGATGCTGATATTAGTGGCACAGGGCAAAGTACATCTCCATGGTTTATGAATGCCGCTGCTAGTACACTTCAAATATTAAGTGCATCAACATTAGTAGGTGATTTAGGTGTAGGTGATTTAGGATTATATACAGGTTCAATAACAGCATCAGCTGTTCCAATTGGTCCTGCTTTTACAACATTATCAAACCCAACACCAATACAATCTCAATATCCAGTATACCCACTACTACTTAACCCAGGTAGTGGATTAAATAGTTTTACTATTAGTTGTGGTGTTGGTTTAACAGGATTCTCACAAGTTAATTACAGCCCAGAATTTATTCAACTTTCATTTACTGACCAAACAACAGTATGGGTAGCATCAGTAAGTTATCAAGATGGGAATGGATGGATTACATTAGGAAATCCTTTTGGAGTAGGTAATGGTACTATATCAGTTACAGTAGATAATGATCCTAACTTTATGTTAAGCTCACCATTAGCATCTAGAGCTGCAACAGTATCAATTATAACACTTGCTTCATCAACAACAATTAATTCATGTTTGGTACAACAAACGATATATAATAGTACGGGATATAGCCCATAAAAAAACTAGGAATCATAAAAATATTATATTATATTATTTATAACATATGGCGACGATACAATATTATTTAAAAGAAGAAACTAATACAATTCTAGTTTCTGGTTCTAATACCAGAGACGGAATGAATGCTCTTTTAACGTCAAGTAAAAATGCGGAAGCTGTATTTGATCCTAACTTAACGGCTAAAATTTCATCTTTAGGGATGAATACTTCATATATAGTTCAAAACCAACAAGTAGCAGATACAATAATTCCAATTGAAGAAGATCAAGAATTATGGGTATATAGAGGATATAATACAGATGGTGGGGATGGTTTAACTTATAGATATAATCCACATGCCCATAGAGGATATAAAGCATATATATTAACTGAAACAGGCTCAGGTATACCAGGTTTTCCATATAGCCCTACAGGTAGTGCTTTAACTTTTACTACATCATCAGTAGGGTACGATATTCCATCTAAATATATAGAACGTAAACTAGATGGGTTAGGTAATAAACCAACCACTACTCCAACAGCAATTAGTGGCTCATTTATTATATATGATGATACAAGAGATATCCACCCATTTATATGGACACAATATACAAATTTAGGAAACCCACCAGCAGATGGGGCAAATATTTCTATATATAAACAAAATTTAGATGCTAATTTTACAGGATTCGAGTTTAATACAGCTACCAATCCTAATGCAATGCCGTCTACCCCTAAACAAATAAGATTTAATCAATCAAATGCGGCATCAGTAAATACAATTTGGTTTACATCTACTTTAGCAACTGGTCAAATATTTGGCCCTTTAATTTCAGTTATAGCAGATGGTTTAATACCAGGTACTCTTAGAATACAACAAGACCCATCAGTTACAAATAATTTTATTGACTATACAATTCAATCTATTATAGCTCCTACAGGTACAAATACTTATTATACAATAGGAGTAACAGGTGCTACACCAGGTTCTGGATTTACAGCATTTACTCAGGGGCAAGACTTACAGATGGATTTAAATAATTATCCACAAAGACAAATTAATTTATTACAACCAC
>Ga0099797_100794_pt1 | contig 18968 bp, 13 predicted proteins | sample Uncmet_Sort48C_1_FD_89871 | JGI IMG/M metagenome (GOLD analysis project Ga0099797, IMG submission 89871) | Marine eukaryotic communities from CALCOFI LINE 67, Pacific Ocean - C012_Sort48C_1 | ecosystem: Environmental > Aquatic > Marine > Oceanic | place: Pacific Ocean: Monterey Bay | collected...
GTGAACTTGTAGAGCCTGTAAAGGCTGCTTCTTTCCATCTTCAGACGTATTTTTGTTGCCTACGTCCTCATGGTCTGCTAGAGCCACACGTAAATGTTTCCGCAGCTGCACGACTTGTCGGAAAGTTTGGCGTTTCAGTGAGAATTTTTTTTCCGAAGTTTTATCACTCGAAGCCTTTTGCGACTTAATAAGTGTCTGAAGTGTTCGAAGACACTCGTCAAACTCCTGCATCCTTCCTCTCTGAACTAACCGGCGAATCTTTTGAATGCAAAGTGTTCCCAAGGGCAATGGGTTGAGGGTTGAGGGTCGATATCTTCATGGGTTACCGCTGCTCACCAGTCTTACACAATCGACACCGACCTCCTTTCTCCGTCTGGCCCAAGGAAACAGTTCGTATCCCGCATAATTTATAATTGCATAATTACAGTTCTTGACCGCACTTCCTAGACTACGCCTGGGATCCTAATATCCTTATCCTTTTATTTGGAACAAGTACTGAAATGAATACAGGACTAATATTTATTTGTTTTATGATCATTCTCCTCCAGATTGCCGACATGATGTAATCGGTTTTGGCAGTCACATAAGAGTATTTCCCGGCCATTATATGGTGTCTCTGACTCCATTACGTGCGTGTCCGGTATGTCAGTTCCAGCATTCAAGCCATGCGAAGCCCTGCAAGTTAAAACCAAAGGCGAGTTTTCACAATGCAGATCTAAGGCTTCATCCGGAGCAACGATGGTGTCAACGGGCCCACTATCTACATAGCGATCTCCCAAATCTCGTAAGTATACGTATGGTGTAGTGAGGAGTAACAACAACTTTGCAGTGTTTCGTAGGCTCGTATCCAGTGCAGAAAGCAGGGAGTCCATCTCCTTTAAAATCGATGAAATAACGGATTCCTTGCAGTTTTCATCGCGCAGAGCTATAGACAGAGATTCAGTCAAACTTGCGGCCTGTGCGTACTGCTGCTCTTCAAACCGAAAGCAAGTCTTGACAAAATATTTCAACAGCTCCGCTCGCTGTATCTCGTTCGGGGGGCACAGGCGAACATATGCGTACGTGTGAAATTCATCAAAACGTACAGAGCGCTGACCAAGAGTGAGGAGCCCATGCTGCAAGAGAGCTGAAGGCAAATTACACCTCGAATCCATTTTAAGAGGAGTAGGCACTCTTGATGTGCGAATAGGGTATACCAAACCATTCGCGTAGACGTGTTGGTCCCTATAAACCAAGCACGATTCGACGACGCTCCTCAAATGCTCCTTGTCTGGTATTCCAAAGATGTCAAGGAGCGGTTTGTCATCAACAGAGTTTTCCATTTCCAAGCTAATGAGGGGGGAAATTAACTCGGGCCGCCCCTCCAGGTCGTATCCTCCCCACCAGTAACCCCCATGATTTAATATGTGAACTAGATGAGGATCAATGCTTTCACTCTCAGGCTGTGTTAATTCAATATTCCCATTCGAAACTTTTTCAATTCGGTTGCACTCTTGCGTATCCCACCCAAAACGCCGCTTTGGGGATTTATTTGGTGCAATTCGGTCATATGAGCGCCAACAAGAGTCGAGGGAAAACAAGTTTCTCAATTTGCTATCACTAACCCCAACAGTGTCATGGTGGTGTAGATCCATGGAAATATTCTTCATTCGCGACAGAGGCTCGGCACTAAGCAAGTACGTTCCTGCCACAAAAATGTAAGCGATTTTTTCCGCCCTGTCTTGAAGATCGCAAGCGTACGTTAGGAAATCTGTACATTTGACTAAATCGCTCTCGGGCGCTCCTTGTACAAATGGCGCATCATAATTGTCGATCAAAACGGCAACCTTCCCAACATTTTCGGCGCTCGCGTTCGCCGCTTTGATTTGAGTCTCAAGCATAGTTTGTACGTCACCAAGCTCGGAAAATGGAAGCGCTTCGAAATCTAGTTTAACGCAGGGCATACCAGGATGTTTCAAGAGGCTAGGTCGATTGTTTTGTATCCAAGAATGTTTGCGGGCATGACGCTCGAGCCTACGTTTCCCACCAGAGAAGAAAATTTCTAGTTCGTTGATAAGCGCACTCTTCCCCCAGCCCCTCGGTCGCAAGAAGAACAACTTTGAGCCTGGCAAAATCAGCCTGGCAACATTTTCTCCTGCGTCTAACAAACGAGTCATCTAGTAGAAGGGTTAGAAAAAGGTCAAAGCAAGAGTGTTTGTGCGAATGAAACGCCTCGTGACAGTTATTGCAGCTGCATATTTCTTTCAAGAAGGACCTTTGAGAACTTTCGTCGTAAAGGAGACATGCAGCGAGACCGACGAAAAGTCTGTCATGCCCCCTGTGCTTTTTGTATTATTAGACTACGAGTAATCAACAGTGAAATCCTGGTACTCCTGGTGCTCTACTCCTCTAGACTACGAACGAAGATAGTCAAATACTTGTGTACACGAACGCTCGACTGCTGCATTTTTAAAATCAATGGTTACCGTAACGGGAACTTCTCTTTGTCAACGCTTGCAAATCCCTTCGACCACGTCGTTTACCCCCACTCGCAAATTTTTTGGTTGTCAGAGAATTTCGTTGTGGTGACGAACCCCCTTTTCGATTTGAGAAGGATTGGATACCTGTTTCCTGGTCTGTTCCAACTAGGTGATTCTTGTTCTTCTTACCGAAAGAAAATATATGCAAACTCCCATCTAAATATCCTACAGTTACACTGAGCGACCCGACTTGCAACGACAAGGCTGGAATTGGTCTTGCCTTGGTTGCACTAGGATGACGCAGCGTCCGCAGACATCGTCCCGCGTGCTTCCCGACAACCTCCCACAATTTCACCGTTCCATCCATGCTTGCGCTAGTGACTTTTGCAAGATCGATTTTTACAGCTGAGATGGCCCCATCATGACCACGCAGTACTTTCTTCCATCCCTCCGAGGAAGAACGTGTATTCCAGACTGCGGTAGACTCACGACCGGGCTCGATAAGAGGAAGTTCCCATAAGTTTACGGCACAATCATCTCCACCGAACGCAATCATTCGTACATATGGTCGTTGCCAGGAAGCAACGGCAATTGCCCGTACGGCGGCAGAGACTGACCCATCGGTAAAAACACCACGAGGTATGAACGATATTTTCTGTGAGGTTCCTTTGCTCTCTCCATGCCACACAACGACATTCGCATTTGCGTATCCTGCGACAACAGTCACGATTCTAATGTCATCTGCTCGAGACACGAACCCTTTGAGAGTCGAAACGAGGCGTCCATTGCGGGCAAATTGAGATTGATCCATTTTTACACCACCTTGCAAAACTTCTTCAAAAATTCCCGCACTAACATTCCAAATACTCACATCGCCAGCAGCATCGCCAGAAATGATATGGGAAACAGAAGAATCTCCAATAACTGAGCATTCAAATGCTACAAGGCATGAGGGCGCCCCCTTGATGCCATAGAGTGTGTGAAGTTGTTTACCCGAAGAAGCATCCCATACGGTAAGAAAAGCTGTTCCGAGCTGTCCATCACCAGAGTGCCCTAGGACTATTTTCCCATCGAAAGTAAGAGCAACACATTGGATAACCCACTGGTCTGAGCGCAGCCATGTTGGGCGTGACAGTACACGTGGCAGTACAATTTCGTTCATCAATTTTTTCTCTCTCATCGAATCAGAACGGTCGTTTGCAGAATTAATTAGTGGGGCAGTAAAGGTAACAACTTGACTATCGTGAAACACTGCAATTATGCGGGGATTCATATTTTGAACCTTACTCTGGTCTTTCAGAGCCAATGTTCCAGAAGTGGTAGTTTTCGCTCCCCGTCCCCTCGACACGTAAACAATCGGACACTTGATGTTACTACGCTCGTCTTCATTTAAATTACCTGATGATTGTAAATCAGCATCACTTCCACTATCTCCTGGAGAGACATCACTACCAGCTAATCTTGCGAGTTTCCGCTCTTCAATGCTTTCTTTCAACTTCTTCGCCCTGTCATCACGGGATTGTTGCCACGAATTTCGATGCTTTCGATTCTTTTTCAACTTCACTTTTTCTTTCAAACCCTTTTTGATTTTTATATTTGGGCTTGGTGGAGTGCATAGCTGAGATGGTGCAAAATGATTGCTCAACGGGGATTCTTGGTACCCAGTGCGAGGTGAGAAGGCAGATTGTGCACATGCCAATTCAGACTTTGGTGGCGTTCTGACTTCAATTGGACTACTACTAAGCAATAGTTTATGAGGAGAGCCTTTTGGTGACAAGAGCATATTGGGCGACTGAGATCCACAATATGGATTAACACGAAGCGATTCTTCCTCTTGAAGTCCGGGGCTGAAGAAACTTGAGGGACAGGTTACGGGCGAATGGCTCGATCGAGAACAGAGGGTTTGTTTTGACTTGTTTTGTTGTCGCTCCATTTTCTTGCGCTCCTTCGCCAGTGCCTTCGCTTTCATCGAATTTATCCGCGCCTCCTTCGCGGCCTCCTTCTTTATCTTTCTTGATTCGCGTCGTTTTGTTTTGGTAAAGCCATAATTTTTATTGTCAGGTGAACCATGGAGAAAACCACCAACCCCTGGTGAAGTGCCCAAACTTCCAACGCAAAACTGAGTAGCTTCCGAACTGCTTCCACAAAGATCGCTGTCATTGTCAGAAGACTCGGAAGACCAATCGGATGATAACCCATGGTCACTCGCAGCAATCATAGATGCATTAGAATTTCCAGATGATGATGGGGCATGTCCAGGAATTTTGATGGCGCTGGACGAATGCGAGCCATTTAATCCTCCATCTTGGGTTTCATTCCCATCAATAACGCTCCCCCAAATGTCTATTTCAACTTTCACAGAGGTCTTCTCAGTTTCAAGTGTGCCTTCGTCGTTCCCTTTCGGAGAAATATTTGATACTTTGAAGGTCAGAAGCTTATTTTTCCATGCTTGGTCTAGAGATTGGACACGTTTCTCAAGAGCAAGCTCTCTGTCATGATGTTTAAATGCATCTTTTGCATCCAATGATGAAACGCATTTCAGCGTAGACAGATCCCACGATTTGATCAACCCATCGATACCGGCAGAAACGATATGCTCTTCACCAACGTTTCGGACAGCAACAATAGCACGTTTATTACAGTCGTGATCGCCTTTGACATGCACGGAAGAGGTTCCTTTGCCATCGTCATGCTGATTGGACGCAATTCTCTCCCTAATCGTCATTTTCTTCGCAGGTAAAACCAACTCAGTACTGACAAAGTCGCCACGGAGACAACCTAATACAATTCGCCGCGCGTATAGTTGGTAGAATGTTAGATGGTAACGAGGACAGTTGGCTCGTGAAGAAGGTGGTTTCGGGCGTTTCCAACGTTGAAGATACAAGCGTTCCCATAGCGAATCGTTCAATGCTAAGTAGGATAGAAACTTACAAGAGCTTCCAAATCCTACAAGACTTTCGAAAGAACAAAAAGACAGAAGGATGGCGTATACATCGTCAGGGAGACTTGAAACTTTTCCTGTGCCCGTTCCTCTAGCATTTACACACAGCGTCTGTTCCGGCTCATCGTAGAACGCACTCTTCGCCTTGACCACACCAAAATTGCAAACTCCACCAGATTTCTTTCCAGCAGCGACCTTTTCATTCCTCCGAGGGGATGCGTTCATCATGCCCCTCGCTTGGCCTTCCGTGATTTGCCGAGTCAATACCAGGTCCCTCAGGTCATCAGTAAGTTCATTCATCGTGCTTCAATTCAATTAGAACTTTTGAATGTACACATTTTCCACCGTTTTGCACGCTTTAAGAATCCAGCAATGTTGAGGCTGCGTGGGTTTTCGGAAGTCAACAAATTAGGTGGCGTTGTTTTTTTCCGCTTCTTTCAATCAGACTTAAGCATCGAAGAAGCGAAGCAGGCAACCAGAATTAAGAATGAATTTGGCAATTTGGCGTTTTGAATTTTTAGAGTTAAATACAGGGTTTCCTCTTTGTCGTTATTACATATTACATATTACATGGAATTCGTCGTTACGTCGTCACGTTACATGCTATAAGTGAATGCGCGAGTAAAAGACAGTGATTCAAACGAGTACTATGGGTGCTTGATACCGCACAAAGTTGTGAAGAAAAAGTGATAGCACTTCTTTTTGGGGGCCGAGTACCTGCACTGACTAAATTACCTAAGTCTTGTGAGAAGGTATGGGCAAAAGTAATGTTTATGGGGAATATGGGGAGTCATCACGGTGGGTAGTTTACTTATCTTTTCTTATACTTCTTTACTTTGCGTCTAAGATTCTTTTGTATGCGCTACAAAATGATTTATTCGTAGAAAATGGCCCAGAAGATAGAAGCAAAAAGTTCGACTGAAGCATGCATAATATTTAGATAACCACAAAGACCAAACTAATCGAGTTGTCCAGAGAAGTAAAAGAAGAATTCTGTTGTCTAATGGTATATGAAGCTGGACTATGGTTCATTCTCCGTGAGGTTGACATCGGAGTGAAAAAACTGATCAGTAATGTTTCAGTCAAGAAGATTGAGGCCAGCATTGGCGAGGGAAGTGTCCAATAGAACGAGAAACGTTTGGAGCCAAAAGGGGAAACTTGTGGGGAAAAGAGCGTCATACGAAGTCGCGAAAGAGTGGTTGGATCACCACCTCTTGATCAGTTTGAATGACGTAAGTGAAGGGGGAGCACAAGTACTAGTATGCTGTGGGAAAAGAAGATTTGTATGCTAATTTCATGCTCAGTTAAAATTTTATGAGAAGCGTGTGGGTGGCGATGTTTTCTCCGGTCAAGAACTCCGAGGCTCCTTGGTCCCAGATTTAAGTGTGGGTGCATGCATCTCCCCCCTTTTAAGTACAATATTGTGTATTTTAAATGTCTATCAATAATTCTGCTGAAAGCTGCGGCCGCTCGAACGCTCGAACGCTCACGATCTATCCGCGCCAGCGTGCACAGTTTTTCTGTGTTGTTGTCGTTGTTGTTGTAAATGAATGAATACATGAGCAGAGCCGTGCGGAAGTAGGCCTGAGATCGACGACGACTACCCCCGGCTAAAGGAATCCGTCCGTAGAACCTCTCAAATCTTTGAATTCTGGCACGAAGCTTTGGACATTTAGGAGGACCATAGTAACGGTGCGAAGGACCATCTTTCTGTCCATGGCTGCGTTTCCTCCCGATAAACTTCGAAGCCCTGCCGCTCCGAAGTCCAAAGCAATTGCAAATTTGTCATCGTTTCATTTCGATCAAAGTGCAGAAGTTATCGCATTAAGTGATGACTTTTTACTTACTATGAAGAAAGCTCTGGACAGATCGAAAATCGATGCATCATACTTGAAAGAAACAACTGAAGCCATCTCCAAAGTTTCCCAAGCAGAAGCAGTGTTGGCTAAGTCAGCAGATTTTTCCCAAAATATTAAGTGCGGCACCCAGAATGTTAGAGGTAAGGTGTACAAATTTTTAGAAATCCCTCACGACCACGATTTAAGAATGATGAGAGATGAAGCGCTGCGTGAAAACAGGAAATTGTTAGTAAATGAACGTGTACTTGAACTGGAGGGTCGTCGAAAACTGGTGCGAAAATACATTCAGAGGGAAACAAAAAAGATCGATGACAATATCGCTCTTCAACTGAAGAAATTAGAAGGAGCCGATGATGCTTCTACTAGTTAAATGTGTGTGCAGAAATACATGTTGTTTGAAATAATTTCCAAACCGGAGTAATCCGAACATACCCTTCTGAAAGTTGGTTCGCTGCGAAGGGTGTGTTATGATAATAGTTTTTTCAGAATCTACGCTTGAACCTTATTCACGATAGAAAACTTCTTCTAATATATTGGTGGTATATTTTTAAATATATTATATAAATATATATAAAGGCTGTATTTAAATTAAACGTTTTCTGTCTCAATTCTATTTATACTGTACAAGAGTGAAAGTTACGACGGGCAGTTCATTCAATTCATTGTTTAAAACACGTATCGATAGCATGAGAATTCTCTAATAATCTTGATTCTCGAGCGTATGTGACCGCGTCAATGAATAACACACACTGAAGATCGAGTCCGTCGCATCCTCTCCCGCGATATCTCTTCGTCGTACTTTTCTACGCTATCCACCGGCAGCGTTTCTCCCTTCATACCCACTCGTGGATCAATGTAATCCTCGCATACCACTTCATTTTCCTTGAGCTTTGGAGCACCTTTCGAATGATGTGAACAAACATATATGCCATGCCGACAATTCGCGTCACCATCTTCTCTACTAGTATCGTCTTTGCTTGGCACTCCTGGTAAGGCGGCAGGCACTTCAATGTTGAATATTGCCGTAGTATCTGTTTCAAATTTGTGCTTCAAAAATAGAATGCTTTGATAACTCAAACGGAGGTTTTCCGGATGAAAAATTCGTTCGAAAGTATCCAATATGTCTATATCCGATTGATGGATAGAACTATTCATAAAAAATTCGTCGAGGTAATCCAATAACAAATTGTCAACTAAACAGCCTTGGAGCTCACCGAGATGAGTAGGAATCAAACTCGGCCATTCTTCGAGGCCAAGTCTCAATATGTGGATTACGATTACTTGGACAGGACATATGTCTAAAATTGCACCCGCCGGTCGAATTATGTGTATCGGATCATTATGACAAGGGTAGGGATACAGTGAACAAACATCACTGTTTGTATGCCCTACAAAAGGAGCTTCACACAAAAAGTACAAATGGAAGTGTCCCTGTGGACCTAACTTGCGAAGTCCTTTTTGCAAAAAACCTATTCCAGCAACAAGACACTCTTTCGAGGTGCGTTTGGACATCCACTTGGTCGGTATAAATAGTGGAAGACCCGGGCACCCCGGCGGTAGAATCTCACTAGCCCTTAGTATCTGCAACATGACTCCAACTAGTTTGGATGTCGGTTTCATGCTGCAGATGCTATCAACCGAGCCTGTGTGAGGCAAGCGCTTCAGTAACTGCTTCATGACTATAATGAGGCAGGTTAATGAAGGCGAACGTACACGGGGTTTTATTACTAGTTCTGTTTCTTTCTGGGGCAGTGGGAGTGAATTATTCGAACGATGCCCGGCAGTAAGGAGTGTTTTTGACCGCGCCAATTCTTCTGTAATAGCAAACTTAGAAGCCAAAGCACCGTTCTTAACGCATATATCGATTGGGCTTTGCATATTATTATCAAGTTCCACAGCTAGTGTCGGTCGGTAATGTGCAAGCACTCGCAAAATGTGAGAATGATGATCACTCCAACACAACCGATGAAAAATTGTCTGTTTAAGTGCATCTGTTTCAAGTGGACACGGGTAGCAAATAGCGTATCTGACCGATTCTAAATTGACCCTTTTGATTAATTCATCGGGGCCAAAATAAACTCCTAAAAGTAAATTAAGAACTTCGTGGTTTTCATTCTTCATCGCGTAATGTGCTGGAACATGGCCGCTGTTATCTCTACTTTTTATGGCCCATTTGAATCGATCAAGCAAGAAATCAACTACTTTGAATGGTTGGTTACTGATGGTAGCGTAATGAAGGCCATACCGGGAAGCAATGTCTTTTTTAATCTGGTTAGGGTCAAAGTTATGAAGTATATCTAGATGTTGCAATGTCATGTTCGAGTATGGCAGGGCACAGCACAATTGGAATGGTGGAAGCATTCGGTCACCAATGGCACCAATAAGAGAAGGATGGGCTCGAAGAATCTCTTTTACGATACCAGGTTCGGCATGGCGCTCTATGGCCCAGTGGATGGACGTATTTCCACTCGAGTCTTTCAAGACGAGTCGTTCTGGATAAAAATCAAACATACGCTTTAATGCCCAATCAATATCTTCCTTATTCGCAGTTAGTACGACATCTCGATCACCCATATGTGCGCTCAAAAGCAACGTCACTATCTTCCGCCCGGACGATTTTCTCAATGCTAACTGTGCTGGAATGTGTCCATCTTTGTTGCGCATGGATGCCCCACCTGGAAATCCGTCCAAGATTTGTTGAAAAACAGACAAATCAGTACCCAAGTTTGAAGCAACATGAAGAGGGAGGTAACCATCCGTATCTGCCATATTCAGGCCACCATGCTTAACAAGGAGGAGTGCGTACTTTATTGGCAATGTATCCTTTTGTTTGAGGACAAAATGTAGGGGAATAGAACCGTTTTCAAACGGATCACGAGTGCGGGCTGCTTTACCTCTATCGGCAGTCAAAAGAACGTTCATCAAGTGGAAACGCTCATGTTCGGCCCAATCAATCTGTCCAGGCTTCATTGGACGATAGTGCAATAAAACTCGGAAGGCAGTCCATCCATTTTTTGTTTTTAAGATTGCTGAACGTGGACCTCGTTGAATTAACTGCTCGAGAAAAACTACAGTGCATTGTGGCTGCTCTAATGCAGCATGTAATGGCGTATACCCTCTTTTATCTTGAACAGTGAGATCTTCTTGCAAGTCAAGGAGATGCTCAAGTATGTCTATAGGAGCAGCAAAACATATGGCTAAATGTAATGGTGATTTGCCCTCGTGGTCTTTGTGCAAAATGGCACTCTCGCGATATATTTTTAATTCTACTATCGCTTGATACAAGCATTCCCTCTCTAAATAGCCATACTGCTTCGAATGAACAATAAACCATTGCAATGGCAGCCATCCTTTCGAGGCGTCTGGCAGCAATAACGTTTCAGGATCAATTCGTATTAAAGTCTCGATTACAACCAATTGACCTCCACAACAGGCATGGTGAATGGGTATCTTTCCATGAGCATCAAATGTGCGCAAACACTGATTTCCCTGTAGAGAGATGAGTAATTCTAATTGTGATCTACCGGCAGTGTTAGATTTGACATATTGGCATAGGAATGGCGTGCCGCCCCTATCCATTTTCTCCAAGTGACCTTTGACGCACGCTCGACCAGCCGCATCTGCGAGTATCTTAACTATGCCTATTCTCACCCCACCAATGCGCATGCAATGCAAGGCGGGCAAGGTGTTTTCGAAAGCAAGATCTCTTGCAGCTTCAGGATAAGTGGACAATATAAATCGTATAACATCTTCGTCACAACGGGAGTTTATTGCAAAGTGCAACGGCAACAAGCCATTCACTGGATGTCTAGTCGATGAAATGTTCTTTGGTAAACGGGTAAACAGAAATTGAATCACCTCTTTCTTTTCTGACGCTTGCAATGCTTTCGATAACAATCGGATGCAATCTTCATTGGTCTGATCTGCTTTTGGAAGTAATAATTCGGGATACTTTTTCGATACAAGTTTCCAAATATCCCTCTGTGTAGCAACAGGTTTTCTGGTCACAGGAACAACAGATATAGATCTTAATTTGAAGCACGTCCAACACAATGTTTGGTCGGAGATGCCAGTAACCGTACTTCCAAAACCTTGACCGTCCGATGGCATGGACCAATTGGTTCCGCATTTTTTGCATTTCTTATTTGGCCCCCGAAAAGTCAAATACCGATTTCGAGAGAGTTTCTCATCGCGTATGAGATGGCTGAGCGGTGTGAATTGCGCTACTGGCAATCTCCCCTGGTCTTCAATGACTGCATCCTCAGACTGCATCTGATCTTGTTGTTCGTGTAGCTATGCCATTAGTTAACGAGGGTCCTCCCAATTGAGCAATTGACCTTGGTATAGATGATCATGCACATACTATGTGCGATCGATGTTCATGATGAGGAGGGCACAGATTGCAAAGTCGTCATTGTCTCTCGTGGTATTTCGTCAACTCGTCAAATACGAGGACGAGTCGGACGAGTTAGTAATGTATAACTGCCATTTGAGCTTGGAGTCCCGCCGGTAGGCGGTAGGTATCATACATCATACATACGGTCATATTCCAGTACCTGAAGTACTCGTAAAGTCAAGGGGACTTTCCTATCACGAGGGTGCTGTGGCTAATCACGTTGTCACCTGCATTCACATGAGGGATCATGTCGAGAATTCATTCGTTCTGTTGAAGAGAGGTTGACGATGGACGATGAAGGGATGAAGGGGTCGATTTTGTCATGGGTGTATACCTACGTATACCTATATAGATACCATACATTTAAGAACATTTAGATCCAATCACCAATCAGTAAAATCGAAATTAATCGTTTCTTGCCGTCGATCTCTTGGGAATATTTTCCCCCAAAGTGCCAGCCACAGTTTGGTTCATGCGAGCGTTAGCCTCAGCGAGGAGATCTATCATTCGTTTGCTTCCTCTCTCTTTGGGCCGGGTACTGTTAGGCCAAATGCAGACCATATCTCCCCTGTGGCTTGGGCACGCCCAAGCCCAGATGGTAGTCAGCGGGATGGGTTGGCTGACTTGGACTTTCAGAATTTGGGACGGGAACTCTTGGTCATAGGAGGTTGGTCCAGTATAGTTAGGGTGCGGTCCACCATACTCTCCCACATACAGAGCCTTCCTGCTAGAGACCGCTTCCTCCGCTGCAATGGTGACCACAGCACCCCCACGCACACATGATTTCTTGTCAAAATAGCAACCATGTTTGTCGCGGCCTTTGTAAAGATGCACACTCCACCAGTCCACTGCTGTATTTTGTATCCGCAAGTTTTCACGGAATTGCTCTTCGGTATCCGTAGCCCAGTAACCGTCACTACGTGGGTCCGCAGGACAAGGCCCAGTGAGTGGGCAGTGCTCTTGGTGCCAAGCGGACGGTCGTGGCATGGAAAATCCGCTCGAAATTGGACGAGTGGGGTCCAGCGCACGAATAATTTTGCTAAGGTCTTGGGTGAAGGCAACCATCTCGGATGTGTTGAAACATTGTTTATCGCCACAAAAGGGTGGTGGAAGGTTCGTTTGCAAGTTCAACTCGTTGCCCAGCTCCCACGCCAGAATCCCTGGTCGCCCTCTGTACCGTGTTACAATGTCGTGAAAGTACTGAGATTGTAGCATATACGACATACTGGAACGGTTCCGTACGCAATCGTTTGCAGTCTCATTCAGACCGGGGTGCAAGGCGTTGGCGACGAGGTGCCACTGGTCCGTACCAATAGACAGCACAGCGCGCAGGTTCAGCCGCTCAATATCGTCTACCATACGATCGTACTCTTGCCAAAACACACTGGCATTAGTCACCCACATCGTTTGCGCAGTTCCAAACAATTTGCCAAAGACTCGAAACACTCGTACCCCGCTCCTTGCTGCTGACTCCATCGCCGCCAAGGCGTCGGGGTACGTAGCGGGGCCACCACTGGGGTTGCAGCATGTGTTCATACCAGAGCTCCCAACCCAAAGGGAATCAAAGATATTTGCGCCCGCTATACGGATGTTGGTAGTTTGATCTGGGCACGGACCATCTCGCCGGGCAAACAATCCAGTATGGTTTTCGCAAATCACCGCCGCTCCGTTTGCTACGGGTGGCGTGCCCAACAAGACTAGCAGACCCAGCAGATAACAACAACTGTGGGCATACACCGCTCGATACCTTGGCACCATCGTCTAAACCAAAATCGCAAACTATAAAATCAATCCTGCAATACTGACCGAACAGAGCGCGTAAGAGACAATCAAAGAAATCTCGTCTATCACACCATGATTGCCAGCATCGTTTGTTTGTTTCGTACAGCAATCGCCACGGATACGGATACATTCTCACCAGACATAAGAATATCATATCTAGTGACGTCCTCATCGACGTATGTACCAAGTTGCTGTAGTCTACACTTTTCAGTTCGAAGTTCACTTCCTTACATTGGTACATCCTCGCTATTTTTCCTCCATTATAACATAGCAAGACCAAACCCATCAATTGTTAATTATGTGTAATTTATTTACGAGAAGTTTTTCTCTACTTCGTGTCATTTTAGTCCAGCGAGTCATCTCCATAAAACGCATATTGCTTCTTTTCATCATAAATCAAAGAAAATAGTTTGTCATCTGCCCCAGAAGATGATTCCACGCCAGTGGTTTGGGTCGAGTCGTTTGTTCCACCCAAATTGTTAACTTCTAAAACAATGTCCAAGGTCTCCCGAACGAGCTTGGGGAAAAAGGTCTTTAAATACGCTCCGTCGTTTTTATGAAGTGCTGGGTTGGTGTTGACTTCAATAAGTTTAACCCGCAACTCTGAGTCAACCATAAAGTCAAAGCCAAGAAGGTCAAATGTGCCTTTTTTTCTTTCTAGTGACTTCGAAGCACCGAAGACAACGAGCGACATGATTCGCTTGATTTCGGAGTGAAACTTTTTTACCGACCATTTACCCTTTCCCGCATAATTTTCTTTCATGTATACATCGAAGTGCTCCACACTCCAAATGGAGTCATCGCGTTTAGCCTTATAATCTTTGTGCCCCCTTTGTATTGCAACATTATTTAAATGGATAAATTGATTTTCAAAGTCGCTGTTACTATATTTTTCTAGAGCCAAGCGGAGGTACCCTGGGCTATAAAAAGCCTTCAACTGTTCTTCGTCGCACTCTGAGATTAAACAATAACACCGGATGTCAAACTTCCTGCCCTCCAAGAGCAAGGGGTTGGTGATGTATTTTTGCAATATAAAACCGTTAAAGGTACGAGAGCCACACCAATGATCGATTAGTCCATCTTCATCTTGGGCATCCTGATCGCCTAGAATTTCAGTATACACTTTTTTCGGATTTTTATATATCTTGATGCCCCGACCTTGATTCATGGCGATTGGCTTCATGATCCACGGTTCAACTGCACTAGGCGGCATTTCAGGGTCCACCGATTTTAAGAATTTCAGCCGTTCACTCGCAAGGCTTAAATTAAAAGTTTGGGGAGCAAATGATACATCTATAAACTCTTCTTCATCCAAATGGTTCAAAACTGTCATGAGGCCCTTTTTAGTGGTTATGACTTCATTGTTTGATATGTGGTTGGCAACCTGGTTGCTGCACCGTAGATTAGCAAAATCAATCTGAGACCTCCGTTCTACCCATTTTAAATGGTAATTTTGAGAAAATCCTTGGTCAAATGGAATTTGAATCCAGTCTCCACGTTCAATCAGTGCATCGGCAATCATTCTCCAGCCATTTCCTTCCCCACAGTAGAACCGCTTTTTCACCGATAGTATTTTGGAACCTCCTTCCTCTTCAATACTTTCTCCATCAGCGGTTTCATGGGTGGCATTTTCTGCATTAAACATGGAATACTTATTCATCGCCATATTCGTTACATTATTTATAGGCCAAAATTCATGAGTTGGTTTGCATTCACCATTTAACCAACGGTCAATACTTCGAAAATGGTGCTTCACAGAGTGATAAGTTTTGGATTCAAATTCATAGTCGTCGTGTTCTTCGACGCCAATTTTTTGCCACCGCGAACCGATGGTACCCCGTCCAGTCTTCCCCCCAACAAACATTTCTACATGTACGAGATTTAAGCTTTGTTTTGGAGGCTTTTTGTTTTCACGAGGGTAATATGTGCCTTCGTAGAATATAAGATCTCCTGGTTTCAAATCTTTGAATTCGATTGGGTCTGGAAGCGTACTCATTTGATAGTTTTGATTCCAACGGCCCAGGAGAAAGCCGAATCCTTCTGCCAAATCGTTCACAGCACGACGAATTAAGGCACAGCAATCCAAAAAAATGGGTGCATCATACAGCTCTGTCCCTTTTTCGTGGTACTTTCGAGCATAGGGTGTACCGATATATTTTTTTACTTGCGAAATGAACTGTTTTCTTAGCATTAGCTTCCTTTGTTCAGACCGATTTCCGCGACCGCGAACGTAGTATGCGTGTTTGCTTTCGGCCAACTTTCTACGTCTCATCGCTTTGAATCGATCTTGCAAACTGAGGTTTTTTCCACCAGCAGTTGTTTTTTTTGAATTATCGTCATCAAATGATACTTCATATGTTGTCAACATACCGGATTTGACAGGCTGTGTTGCGGAAATTCCGTTTCCAATATCATAGACGTGCTGGATTTCCACAGCTTGACAGTTACGTACTATTTCTCCATCGTCAAATTTAATTCCGAATGTTCCGTCTGTATTAGCAGCGATAACCGAGCCATCATACGCTTTCTTCCAGCTTCCAACTTTTGCAGATACTCTGGAACCTATTACGATAACAGAGGTATTTGGTTTCGTACCGGCTTCATCGAGTACAACTCCATCCAGCTGTTTTGCAACAGCAACGGTCGTTGCTTGTGTATTTAGAAGGGAAGTTGAATTTTCCTCCCCATGAGACACAAATGTGGCCATAGTTAGCAAGTTACGGGAAGAATTACTTCGGAATCTGGATAAGGGTTTCTCTTTGCTGTGTATAACTTTTATTTACTGAGTCGGTGCCATGATGGTGTCCACAGTTACTCTAGATACAGATGAGCTCGGGGTGTTTCTTATGTATCGCGAAAATCACTGAGTGAGAGCTGAATTACATTAACGTTAACACTGTTGTTTTCACTTCCTTGTCATAAAGATAACGGTCTTGCTTGTTTTTATAACATGTATACATAATATAATAATGCTGTGCTGATAATGTGCCAGCAACGCAGAGAATATTAAGGAAATTCGAAACCCTCTCTTGAACATTACATCTGATGCAAGACTCACGTTCTCGTCATGTCTACCCAAAATTTTCAACAGTGCAATTGTTCCTACGCCATGTTTATATGCGCACATGTTTTGCCCAAGAATTTAATTTTGAATGCATGTTGTCTGTACTGAACTTCCCGACTTACACCTCTTCTTATGACTTTCCTTGTAGCTAGAAGTAGTAGCACCGAAAAATGTTTCAATAAATTTGCGCTTGCTAGCTCCATGCTTGCGTATTTGCTCTTCGAACTTTTTGACATCGACATGTTTAGCTTTTGAAGCTGTAGACTTGAAACGCACTGTACCAAAAATTTTTGACTGTAACTTCGGGGAGTCAAAGAGTCCAAAACACCAGAGTATTCCAGCGTACGACGGCGGACCACCTCCGTCCAAAGCATAGTGGTCATTCAAATATAAGAGGGATTCAAATGCTTCCTCGGGCGTCCGTGTCCATAGCAACACTGTCAGCAACCAGGCAGAGATTAATGTTAGAAATGTGTCCAAGAAGAAATGGTAAAGGAGATATATAACACTCACCCTGCTTACCCCACGCCATTCGCAAATTGTTGTGGAGTTCTCCTGTTTCAACAAGTGACCTCTGGCATAAATTCCACAGTTTATCGTTTGTATTTGATGCTTTGAGTGTTTCCAAAGAATAAATTTGCGAGCGAAAGTCAACGGAATGTTCAGTCAAGCTCTTATAAGCCCAAGAAGGTAAACTTTTGTCCAGAGAAAGATACTGAGGGTTGTAGTAGCAAAAACAGTGAGCTAACTCTCGCCAGCAGTGAAATTCGGAAATAAATTTCTCGCTACTACACGCAGTTGAAATGAGCGCACTTGTCATTGCAAACGGAGAAATTATTCCTAGGTTGAGGTAGCATGACATCCGGGACACTCCTTGGCTGTAATGCTGAAGAATATCGTTCCGTCGCCGGGCATACGATGCGAGCCCACTGTGGAGAAATTTGTTCCACCGCTTGTATGCTGAGATACGATCGCCTTTGGTGTGATGGACACTTCGAACACTGAAATCGATTGTTTCAAACCACGTCTTCAACAATGTATCGAGTGCCTGGTCAATATTTCCACTACTGCTTTTTTTGGTAGGTAACTCGACAGGATCAAATGGGAGGTTCTGTTTGACATATATTTCACTTTTCTCTTGAAGATGCTTTGGAAGATGAATCTCTCCAGGTTTCCAGCCCAGCCGTTTGGTTCGAAGGATTTTCGTCACGCTTTCAAACTTGTACGCACGGTGCAAGCAGCCTCTACCCACCAGGCTCGGCGTAACAATGCAGGCGTTGTCTACAGCGATCGACGGTGCATACACCCGACTAATTTTGTGAACCATGGACAAGTAAGGCTCCACGTACGGTTCATCCGTAACGATAGCCGCGGCTCTTGCACCAAGTGTCAAATGCCATGGTTTGTACGACTTTAATTTCGACTGGATGTTTAGAGCAAATGGAATGCCGCGGTGTAGCATATCTTCTGCGACACTTTGTAGGGCCTCCAATATAAACTTAAACCTTCGCTCCGTGGCATGCGGCCACGTGTCATTAATGACATACAACACTAGTATTGGCAAGTCCAAGGCAATGGACAACTGAAGAGCAACTTCCAGCGCAGGATTATCATGTGCACGCAAAGTATTGGTCATTAAATAATAGACAAATCGCCCATGCTTCGAGTTGACCGTGGTGTGGTGCAGTGATCGAACCCGTTCGAACAATTTACTTTGTTGGGGCAACAACAGCTCCTCTGCTAGCGCAAGAAGACTTTTCCCTACAGGCACTGGCTCGGCGGAGGGCATGGTTGTGTGCAGGAGACAATCCGCGTGGAGTGTAAACTTCCAAACATATCCAGTGCGCAGAACGCGCAGTATAAGCTGAAGAGCCTTCTGGAGAGTACATCGATGTGTGTTGGTATGTTTCGTGCGTTCGATCACGCTCGCGCAAATAAAAAAATACAGCGAAGCAGCGAAGAACGAAATTGATGAAATCAGAAATCAAAAAAAAACACTGCTTGTCAATACTGTTCACACAGACCTTATTTACACAGTCTTGAATTTATTACTGTAATTATAATAGTGACGTGGGTATGGGATATGGGATTATTATTCATCATATTTATATTTTTATATTTTTATTTTTCGAGGAAAACATTAAAACGGTTGTTCGTCATTGCTGTATTACTGTACTGGACTGTAGTGTCTCATTTAGCTGGACAACAAGTCAATCATCATATCATCGGTTCATTCATTTATGCGTTGCGATGTTGCGATGTCAACGAGAGTTTTCGCTAAATATGTTTCCATGCGTTCGTCAGCGGGTGTGCGCGACGATGGGAGGAGGGATGATGCCTTTGGACACGTTTGAAATAATATCATCACTTCGAAAAGGCAGAATTGAAAACTTGCTTCAACCTGGTTTATAGAATTGCAGTTGAGTTATGACCGACGAAGGCCCGCCTCCTTTAGAGGAAGCCCCTC
>Ga0099797_100795_pt1 | contig 18965 bp, 19 predicted proteins | sample Uncmet_Sort48C_1_FD_89871 | JGI IMG/M metagenome (GOLD analysis project Ga0099797, IMG submission 89871) | Marine eukaryotic communities from CALCOFI LINE 67, Pacific Ocean - C012_Sort48C_1 | ecosystem: Environmental > Aquatic > Marine > Oceanic | place: Pacific Ocean: Monterey Bay | collected...
CAGGCTCTCACGAATTCCCAGTGATCAGGGAAAACAAAATTTGTTAATTTTACCATAAATGGCACGACATTCGATACGACTACATTTGAAACTTTATAGAATCTAATGCAAAATGCTAATTAAAATAATGTGCCAATATAATACACATGAATGAGCTTGAGATACGATCTCACTCCCATTTCGGAAAACCCAGATATTGAAGAGCTGACAAGAAATGCGCATGCTGCACCGTCTGAACTAACACCGCACCGCACGATATTAAGATGTTTAACTACAATTCTACAAAGTATGGCAGCGACCAATTCAATTTGCTACTTAATCTCACAGCAAAGTCTACCACAGATCACAACTGTGCCAGACATAGATATCTCACGATTTATTTAACTGATTTTTCATAGCGACACACATCCGCAACATAACCATTCGTTCTTCATTGATATATTTTTGTTTCTTCATGCAATTCATACTTGTGATTGATATTAAGTAGAAGATGATATACGAAAACTACCTCAAAATACAGCATACAACGATCGAAATTTAGAAAAACGAATTTAATCAAGTTTAGAAAGAGACCACATTTGTACCACATTTTTTCACATGAATTGAAGAATATCTCGAGAAAATTTGCATAGTGCATGGAATACATCATATAATAGCTTGAATACATGACTGATTGTTTCCTTTCTTAAGTTCTGTGTTCACATCTAGTTTGAAGTTTGTTTCAAATACACATCTAGTTTGAAGTTTCAAATATACAAGATCGACCTCTTAAAGAATGTACGTCAACCAACACTGCCTGCGACGATGATATCGTTCAAAAATTCATGACTGAGACCGATTCAAAAATTTATCAACTCCGTCTGTTACATGTCCTGTACCCAAAAAACCCACAAGACGAGACGATGATGTTATGGAAGTGACGTTTTTATCATTGAAACGCACAATATGATAGGAAAACACTTACTACGCCAACCATATATTATCATAATACAGGGCGGCCTTTGCTGTATGATCATGTTTCTCATTATAATAGACGGAAGAACACAATCTTACACAGCGCCCCCGCCTTCTTACAACGCGCCCAGCCGCTTGTCCTCGCACGGACCGACCGCGACGGCACATAAGCGCGAGTCCATGAAATGCTTTTCTCCCGGTAGCTGCCCGGCGTCGCACAGTTTCGAGATGTCTTCCAGCTTCTCCTGGGTCACTAGCTTCTCCACCGTGGAAAATTCCTAAAATATATGAAGGGTTACGTACCGTGTTGATATTACATTGTTATTAGTATCCGCTTCGTCTTGAATGTCTGCAGATCAGTGTTAATAATATTTTCCTTCCTGCAGGGTCATGCATGGTTGACATTAATACCCCGGAAATGAAAATTATCAATATCTATTCGATATTGTATATATAGAAAAAATGTCGAACTACAGAAGTATGATTTGCTAAGACTGTAAATAACTTTAAGAAAATTAATGCATGCGATGATCGATTACATATAAACGAAGGAAATTACTATTATTAGATACCCTCTGCTCCGGAGCCAAACCAGCTATTCGGGACACTGTCATGTTCATGGCTATCTGGAGAATCGCGCCCTTGTCTAGATCCTCCAAGACGAAGATTTTCAGCGTGGTCGGACCGACCTTCTTGAATTCACATAATTGCATGGACATTTTTTTTTATGAACAAGGGCCCCCGTAAGTCTCCCACTACTGAATGATAATAATAATGATGATGCAAGTATTGTACAACAAAATGCTGTACTAGTCTGTGTACGCCGTCTCAATATGATATCATATAGCTGTACTGTCTGTACTAAGGAATTATCAACGCAGACAACACGCATATTGAGACTAAATATGTGTCGAAAGAAGAATTTGCGAAATAATCTTCGGAAAAAAACAGTACCGGAGCCTGCGCAACCACGTGTTTGTTTTTGCGACCCTTCTTTGAGTTGTTCTTTTTCAGGAAAGAAACCTTGGTTTTTTGTTTTCACAATTATTCAGAGGATAGATGAGTATTTACTCACTCCAGTTTAAGTTTTACGCACTTAGTTATGTGTAACATTTATCGGCGATACAAATAACACTGTAAAACAAAATGTACGGGGGCGGGTATGTTGTCTTTCTCGATTTTCTCCGCCGGGCGGACGGTACTCACCCCTGTTAGCTCTTCGAGTGACTCCGGTTTTGCTGGAATGCTTGGCTCCTGGCTCTCCTTGCTCAGATGGCCGTTCGCCGTGGGCTCCGCGCCACCGTTTGCTGCCGGAGCCGCTGCTGCCTGGCCCCCCGCCGCCCCCTTGGCAAACGCTGCCGGCTCTGCAGGTTGCGCGTCTTTTTCCTCAATTTTCTTGTGGTTCTTGCGGTTCTTCTTGGTGACCACCTGAAACTCCTCGTCTTCCTCCTCGTGGGGGGCGGTGGTGCTGCTCAAGGTCCCGTGGTCATCTAGCGCGTTCATTTCTGACTGGTAGATGGCCTCGGCGATCGCGGCGTCGCCGGTGGTATCGGCGGGGCTGTTTCCCTTCTTCTTGTTATCGCGGCCGCGACGCTTCTTCTTGACCCCCAGGGATGCCTCGGAGGCGTCGTCCTTAGAACTTGCCGTTCCATTCTTTTCCGCACCGTTACTTGTTGTAGACGCACTCTGCGTCGCTTCTTTCTCGTGTTTTGGACTTGTTCTTGGCTGTTCCTCTTTTTTGGGAGAAGAGGGGTTCTCTTTCTTAGAAGCCTGCTGCTCCTTCTGAGAGGTTTCCTCGGAAATTTTAGTAGTTGTCTCTTTGTTTTTTTTGCCGCCGCGTTTCCCCTTGGGTGACGACTGCTCGTCTTTCGCCGGCGCCACCTCCTGCTTGGCGCTCAGAAGCGCCTGCTCCGGCGCCACATCTTTCACGGCCGCCGCTGTTTCCTTCTTCGCTGGAGAGGCCTTGGCGGGCCCTGTTGCGTCCTTCTTGGGCGCGCTGCTGGCAGCTGTGGTAGAAGAGACCAACTCCGAATTGGCCGTGGTGGTACGCGAAAGGCCAGTGTGGGCGGGCAAGAGTTCGTTCTTGGCCAACCGCACTGTCTGGAGTTGCGGGGAGGCGAGGGGAACGTTGTTGCCCGGTACCTGCCGCTTGCGGACATTACTATTATTGTTATTATTACCGCCGCTTTTGTTCGCTTTGCCACTTTTTCTTTTTTCCTCCTGCTGCAGCAACTCGAGCTCCAGCCGTTGTGCGTGCTCCATCTGCTTCTGTGCCTCATTCTCCTCGTGCCCTAGATTTTCAATGTTTTATGATACTACTGAAGTGATGATCAAATACAATACACAGTCATGATCAACAATTTCTTTAGACTCTGGAAAAAAACAAGCTCCTCACCTTCATGATGTAAAACTCAAATTCTATTGATTGTAAGGTGCAGAATAATACGTCGAACGCACCAATACCCGCACAGGCACAACAAAATGACGGTCAAGATGGCGACGACGACCAAATATGGCGATTGAGACTGAGAGAACTGCTGCACGACGACCCTTTTTGCTACCATTCATTGAAGCGCTCATGTCTTCTGATCTGTACGTCACAACGATACCACTCCTCTCGGAATGAGCGCTCTCGTGATCGCTTCCTTCGAACTAAATGCATAGCGCTATCGATAATCATAATAGAAAAATGCTGTAGCAAAAATACTATTATCGATATTACTTTAAATAGGAACACTCACTGAATGTGAATATGTATACCACAATGCCGCAAGGATGAGCAACGCACCGACCACAGCCAGGGCGCGTTGCAGCGGCTCTCTCTCTCGCCTTCAGGTTTTTTGATTTTTTTCGAAGCCAATAATTCCATCGTTTATATAGCTGACAAATTCATTCAACCTTGACTATTGGAGAACGTAATTATGAATGAAAACACCAAAGAAGAACCGACTGAGCCTCATCGTGATGGGGAGTCGTCAAACGAGTCAGCGGAACGATATCTACCGATATACTACACAACCGGGGCCCCGTTGGCAATCTTAATGTATGAACCGACCGTAATACTTTCTTCGAGATTTTATTATTTTTCAGGGACTACTCCTACGTCTTGATAACGACGGGTCCCCCTTTGCGAAAAGGCGGGTATGGACTCGCTCACACTTTGCCGCGCTTCGACATCGGTCGCCGAATGAAGATATTTAAGTCTATAGAATGAATATTAATGACTCTAAAAGAATCAGCCTATGGGTTGCACAAAGCAACTGCAGGCAACAGCTATTTCCGTGTATTATAGATCTGATTTTTTTTTCAACGGAATTTACTCGGCGCCAAGCGCCACGCTGCATAATATACTGAGAGCCAAATGAGAAGGGGAAATCCAGTATCAAACGCCAGCGTTTAGGTGTTGCTAACAGTCTGACACTATTGAAACGTCCTGTATACTATGATATTATCACATTTATACATACAATGATTGATAAATTTGATTCCTTCTCCGCGAACACAGACGACGCGTACGTTTGCAAAGACCCAGTGTCGGTGGGACCCGATTCAGCTTTATAAGGCGAATCATGGGTGCTCTTTGTTGTACTCTACCATTACAATCCACATCGATACACACGATCATGCGGAGCTTCCTATGCTAAAAAAATATGTTGGAAAAGATAAGCTGTGAAATATATGTCAACAATTTGAAGAAAACTATTGGCCCAACTGTATGCGACATGTGTATGCGACTTCGAGTGAATCTGTATGCGAAATGAGGATTGTGTTAGTGTTATTGTTGTTCTCATCTGAAAGTCGATGGAAAAAACGAGTCAATATTTTTTACATGATGTTGGATGCCTATACTGGAATAAAAGTAGCAAGATCAATGCTGTACAAATGGTCACAATCATTGTCGCTCTCTGACAAATATCAGCTGACTCTGAGTCGAATCTAGATCATCATAAAACAAGACCCCAATATAGTATTAGATGCCACCCAAATTTAATGTCCAGGAAAAATCTTGAGTATTAAAATATTGAAGGATGAAATAAAGTGGGTATTATCACGTAACTATCTGATCAGTTGGACGAAAAACAGCAGAATGAGCGCCGCGGTTCGCAGCCACCCAACTTCCGCAAATGCGGCTCCAACGAGCGCGCTTCGCACGACTTGCTGCTTTCCCAGATTCGTTCCACCGTCGTTGTATTTACCATTTGCCTATTATTGTTGCATTACATATTAAACGACATTCGACACAGCTCCTTTTTTTAGAATATGAAAGAAGAACCATGAAACATTCAATGACAACTATCAAAATACGCGTTTAAATATACTCATATGCTTTCATATAATATAGATGCAATACAAATAATCTACAAAAAGTGAATATATATTACGACACAAAATGGAAAGAAACCCACAGCAGCGGGTGTCAGGCACTTTCGCCTCGCGCGGGGACCCAGCCAGGGACTTCGGAGCCGGAGGATTGGCCTCCGGGGGTCGGATCAACACGACGTGAAAGAACTCACCGTGGGAGCGGACCATTTCCTTTTCGCGAGATTTCGTCCACGGCCCGTACTTTCCGTCGAAATAGACCGACATGGCCACCTGCATATTTGATACAACCAATATTGAGACAAGATCCGTAATAATAAATAATAATAGGACCACAATACTGAAAGTTGTGAAGAATAAAATTTCGTTGGAGATATAGCGAGACACTGTCATCAGAGGTGTTGGAACGAATGCCGCAGTGTTGATATTATGCGAAAAAATCAACATCAATCGCGGGCCTCTCCGCCAGACAGATAATTCCCCGCGCCAACCATACCGTTTTCTTGTCCCGTTTTTTTTGCAGCCAGCTAGGAATTCCCAGCCACTGCAACACCTCCTTTTTTCTACTATTGACAAATATCCATGAGAGGGTTCGTTTACTAAAAAGCGCAAAGAATGGGGAAACACTGATTGCCATGATTGATGGAATTTCTATGAGAGAGTGCCATCGGCAAAACTAGTATCCAAAATTATTTTCCAAACCTACCCAGCCTAAAATAAAGCACATTAACGGTCTCACGAGCCACACGCGCAACGGACAAGAGGCGGCAAGACCGCCATAAAGGACAATACACTTTTCGACCCCCGAACACTGATCAAACAACGGGCGCCGCCCCGGAATGCCTATCAACTCACTCACCTTGATTTGTACGAAGACCGTGGTTAGTTAGAGCGGACCCCTAAACGGGGGGATGGGCGCCGACGATATTATACGCAAAACTTACGGACAAAAGGATCCCTGACGAGACGAAGGTCGGAGCCCAAAAGCGCGCCCGCCAAACGCAACCATATAGTCGCAAAACGCGGGCTCACCGAACGGACAAAACCTACAGACACTCTCAAACGGGTATTCCAAACGTACTCAATAAGCGCGTACCTCTAGTCAGTCCCCTTCCCTTCGTACTCCCCACGTTGCGCCGAAGCTGCAACGAAGACGCAGACTGAGGTAATGCGCGAAAAACTAACTCGACGCACCCTCCCAGACACTTGCTATAATGCGGAGGAAAAGAAAATCCGCTGAAACGCAAGATCTGATAAGATATGTTCATGAAAAACGGACGACTCCCACTGCAACGCAGGATTCGTAACCGACGAATATGAACGATTAGCCCACTTAAACGCAGGTGAAAAGACTGGGCGGTGTGGGGCGTCAGACCCAACTCACGCTGACCTATGCCATAAAGGATGTCAAAAAAATGAAATCATCCGAAAAAAGGCCCACGACCGCGATATTAATACGGTCGTGGTAGTCAAGCGTCCCTTACCGTTCGTTGCTCTGTGGACCCGATGAAGACACGTTAAGGATTATTTTTGTACCTCGCGCTTACCCTTTCCCGCCACGTGGATGGGCAACAAGGTTTCGTGCGACCACATTTTTCTCACATGGGCTGCTGCGTCGACATAATCGCAGCTGTGCCAACTGTCGAACCGGGCACGGGGCGGGGGAAACGAGGGCACAGGTTTTTTCTTCACAACGACTGGCGCGTCAGGCTCCTTTACAGATGACTTTGGTACGATTTCAATGCGTACAGCCGGCGGGGAGATTTCGGGCGCGGGATTTTGCGAGCTGCTGCCGCGACTCGAAGGTTCGCGCTCGATGTCGCCAGCCTATATACCATAGTAGTATCCTTTTTATCTACTTTCTTTAATATGAAGATATACCTGTGATCTTCACACTTACGAATTTTCAGAGTATTCATTTGGCCACTTAATATGGACACATTCGATATTATCCAGTTAAATTTGCGCGCCTGTTTCGAGCAAAAAAAAAAAATGACGTGGACGACGGGCAAGTCGACGTCCGAGACAGTGTCGTCCACGTATTTGGTGTGTGGTACCTCTGTTTCCCTACTTTCGACTCATAATAGACTTGACCAGATTATTTATCATAGGACGATGCTGACTGATGATCTGGCTACATGTAGAAGTGCACGCCGTGAACTTATGGAGCATCCCAGCAGAGGCTTCAAGTCGAATATTGTTATCACATTTTTCAGGAGCGTCTTTAGTGAATGCTAAGGGTGTTTGTCGACTGGAAAACGAGGACTCATCCAATATACAATTTTGGGAAAAGGAAAAGAAGAACGAAGCGCGGTAGGCCACTCTTCTTCTCGCCCGGTGATAGTAACTGCCCCTGCTTGCGTTGAGGGCTTCTGACCTTCCGCGGCGGGGAGTTGCCCTTTTCATATGAGACAATTATACTTGTGCCAACCACGAAATCCTGATTTTTGGACACGTATAGCTGCAATAACGGAGCTCGCTTGTGACGGTACGTATGAATTATCACTCGTAAGACCATAATAAGACGTCTAGAATGGAAAAAAACACCGTGGGGAGCTGCGGAAACGCGTTTCTCTGCACGTTTGGCCTCGTGACATCCAGGTCAAGAGCATCCTTTTGGATCATTCAATAAGTGCATACATCTCATTGAGAACGCATATGTTTGCCTAGATTAGACTGGCATGGAAAACTCTTGACTGTCTCTAATTTTGTCACGCATCGTACTTTCTACAGCTGTGGCGCTTAAATGACCTGTTTCCTGCCAAGAATGTATTACAAGAATAGGAGACTCACCCGTGCGAGCGCAGGGACGCGATTCCGCCTGTGCTGCGCCGTTCGCGTGTTCCATGAGTGTGAACCAGAGCCGCTTTTCGAGTTTTTCCTGGCGCCTGGTGAGGGTCCACTCTCGCCTTCCATTGCTTGACAACTGCAGATCCCGAAAAACTTCGACGTTACAATATGATAAATCCCTTGAGCTATGACCGGAATTAGCAATGACCAGGAAAAATATATTGTACGTTTTCTTTTTTCATAGGCGAAGTTCTCACTGTTTTTCCATAATATGCATTATAATGTCAGAATGATATGCTTAAATGGAATATTAGTTGTATCGCAAGAATGTGCGATGATTCTCCCAAAGTTGTACCGTCTATGACATACCATTTCAACGACTGACGTCACAGGGACCCGACTTCATCCACGAACTTGGCCCAATTATGGAACACTGACCCCATGTATGGCTAGCAGACATGGATCCGCGTCTAATATGGATATTGCGTGCCTTCGGGGCGACGCATAGGAACTTCATTTTCATACTCAACTCTCCTGATCTTGTATTGTGAAATATGACAATTTATTGGACAAAAATTATTGTACACAACACCACACACTGGTGTGTGTTTTTGGAATGTTTTTGTTTGCACTCAATGTATACGTACTCCTGCTTGTATTATGAGACGCTGGGCCGCTGCGTCAGGTAGCATACACATCGTGCAAAAAACCAAATGTAGGAAAATGTGCGATTCTAATACGTACGGAACCTGTTTCCTGGGAGCTATACCCGCACTCCGGAGGAACCTAGAATCATATTTTATTCGGGTATGGACACCATTCTCACAGGAGCGTATTAATCATACGTACAATGCGAAACACGGACGGGTCACACGGAACGCAGATTGAGATCGCTCCTTACTTTTCAAATATATTATACTCCGTTGATACCACCCCCTTTTCAGCAGGCCGCTAGAAAAAATATTGTCAGGCTGATAGCCGAAAGAAAAATAATCAGATCGTGATTGTCATCACCAGGGAACGTTTATTGATCACCTCAGTGCATATGATAAAAATTGGAATACGCCCTTCTCCATAAAGACGAAATATAAAAAACAGATTCACCACTACCGTCTACGTACACCAAATCAACAGATTCCTCACTGCTTTCCTCTCAGACCACAAAAAGATCCCCAACCTGATACGCCAAAACAAGCTGGGAAAATTGCATATCAACAAAAACAAAATCGGATATAAAAATCGATCTACATCGATGCAATATAGATGTTATAAAAAAGAAATGTGTAAAAAAAATCATCAGCATGTATAAAACATTTGCACGGACATTCGTTTTGTTGCACAGTATGTAGTCAATAGTTCGAAATAATTGACGCATCAAATTCAGGACTATCAATCACTTCATTAAGTAATAAGCACTACCGCGATTGCCCTGATTCGATAGAATAATTACGCTCAAAAAAAAATTCATACAGACAGATAATTCGTCCGATATTCATCGACGAAAAAAGGACGAATACCGAAATAACGGACTTCCAATACCCTCCCCTCTCAATGTTCATGGCATCTCAATTTTCATTACATACATCATACACACACCTGTCATCTTGTCACCCATGCATAGCAAAGAATGTAGTCCCTTGATGTAGTAACAAAGAATAAAGAGATTAATCAATTTCATTCAAATATAGCTGTTCGGCTTTGGGCCCCTCTCCGGTCCCTCATAATGCGTGAAACAAAAAAAAAATATACGCGCGAAAGGCCTCAGAAACTACCAAAAAAAAAAGACGAAACTACGCATCATATCACATTTTTCAGATGTAAAATATTGGTCTGATATAAAATTGTATTTAACTTCATTCTGGACAACCGCTAGACGTCAATATTTATATTTCAATATATTTGCAGAGACCTTACATTGAGCAGATACAAGAGAAACCATTCAAATTCAATATTATGCACTGAAAGGAATAATCGAGACAGCAAGGATGACCGGCTGTGCGAAACAACATGAAAAAGGCTAAAAGCACAGCAGTTGGTATCAAAAAATGTGAAAGTGTAGATATATAATCATTCCCGAGTCAAATTTATAAATGCAAACGTTTTTTGAATTTTCTTTGTATAACACGCGGAGCTACAATCAACCATGATTAATTACTCGTTCTCACGATAATATCGGTATGATGATACTGATTTACTCTCACCACTGCGCAATTCGCGCAATAATGATTGTAGACATATATTATTCGACGTACACTGTATTATGAGAATTTGATAGAAACACTGTCACACTGCGATTCACTGTAGATAATATATATTACATACGATATAATAGACGATCACCTCTTAATAAATCATAAATATTCAATATTACGCCAATCAGATTTTCGCCCTTTTCAGGACGACTGACGAAACTTGGAAATTTTCTTCGTAAGGCTTTTTGCAAAAAGCGGTGTGGAACGTTTTTCCCCTGTAAGTCCGGGGGCGCGCTCCTCCCCGTTCATATTCGGAGAGAAGGAGTGGCTGTTGCTTTTCGGGAGCAACAACTCCGAATATGCGACCGAGCACTGCTCGGATGATGTTTCACTCGTTTCTTGTGTTCCGCTCAGGCTAGCTACGGCACCTTGCTTTTTTTTTTCGTTGGACGAAAATGTAAAATGTTTAGACTATTTTTGTTCACACAAACTTAATAGTCTATAAACATTAGCCATTCCGCTCTTCGTCATAAATAAAGGCCCTGCGAATAGGAAAAAAAAACCCTCCTCGGGGATGCTGTGCGTGCGTGGCGGCAGAAGCTGTTCGGTAGATGCAGAGACGATGTTTCCACGATAGCTTACAGGACGATTCGCATTACCGCATAGACGGCTCGTGAGGGCGCTCGGCACTGGAGACCGGAAGAGCTCATTACTCACGGGATCCCCAGGATGACTCCTACCACCACCTGCACCGGGTCCCTCACCGCCATTGGGATCTTTGTTGCCAAAGAAAGGAAACTTGCCCCCCGTACGTGCCTTTCAATTTTCATGTGCACTTGATACTTTCTTCATATAATATGGAGACCAATATAGCGAGACCAACTGAAACTACGATGTACTGGGTTTCCAATTCCTTCAAGATTGAAAAATTGTGTGATAAGTACTGCAGATATGTGCTGCAATGATAATACACCAAATACGTATTAATTCAGAACACCTCTCCATCCCAATATTCACTATCGACGCTGGTGGTCAGCTGGTAGCCGCTGCTCCCAGCGGTTGTGCGGTTTGCCTCACACGCCTCGCTGAACATCACGCTGTTTTGCAGCGAATGACAGCCAGCTTTCGAGAAATTGGGGATCGAATCCCGCGACAGCCTTATTCAATATTTATTATGCCCTATGATGATGCACAATCTCGGCGATAGAGAATATCAATGTTTCCTGATTTCTCTAATAAATCGCCATCAACTATATAGAAAAAGGGACCGTTTGTCGGTGGACTCATCGTAGGGATTGAGGCTGCTGCTCGAGCGCTGCAGGCGCGGATTGTTTTTCTTCAACAGCTTGAGCGCCGCCAGCGGTACCACGCGGTTGGTGTCCGGGTCCCCCGCGCAGCAGGTTCCTTTGTTGATAAGCTGCGTTTTCAGAAGCTCGCTGCGGTCCTTGCTGCGGATTACCGTTGTCGTATCCAGATTCGTGTCCCCTTTTTTTAATGTAAAATGGAAATCGTTTTTGGATTTGTCAACAAGGTGCGTGTTGTGGTGTTCTCAATAATAGATGCAGTATAGAACTTAGTTCGCTTTCACCTGATAATGCAGTACGATCTATCCGGAAGATCGGTTTCTACGTCATATACACAGGTTTCATATTCGCCAGTCGAGATTCCAAATTTTCGAACGAAAGAAGAAGAATGAGTATATACTCCCTGCTTTCCGGACTCCCAGACTGTGGCGGACGTTCTCGCTTTCCGGAATCGTGTCGAATTGCAGCTTGCTCTGTGTTTTATTTATTGCACAATAATGTAAATTCCAGAACATATCCATGTATTTTTTTCCCAACATAGTATCAATCACGTGAGGTTTCATATGCCGTGCAAGAACAACGGTCACGCATACTTAACAGATTATACGATACATGGCTGGCACTCCGTAAGCTGACTAAGCTCCGCATGCTCAGGCAGGAATTCGCGCGAGAGATGGGGCTATCGTCGAACACGCCACTGCTACTCTCACCAGGAACACCTCATCCATGCATAGTTAAATGCGAATCATCCTATCCACGCCGACATTCTGGCTCATCTGAGAGAGTGTGCTCTGCAATACTATTAGTCTATCGTATGCTCAGGAAAATACTATTAGAAATACGAGTGTGATAGATACCCTGTGTGCAAGACAATACTTACAAATCCCAACAACACCCACTGAAAAAATTTAAATTACCGGGCAGAAGCTGGAGGGTCTGCGTAACCGCTGTGTGCTCCATGTCATCGCAGATTACGAAGCCGTCCGTCGCATCCTGGAATTCATAGGAAATAGGTTAAACGAAGCAGCAGAGAACAGACGAAATCTACATCAAAGATACACTCAGTCAGCGTTCACGCTATATGTACTCTGACACACCAATTCTATTGATGTAGAAGCTGCCTCTCGCAATTCCACGCTGCTTCCCAGGCGTACCGCATCGGCCGAGAGGTCTTCCTCTGCGTCGTCTTTTGGTATTATTAAATTGTTCGGTCTCCAGAAATTAAAAGTTCTAAAAGACTCATTCCCTGAAAACTCGACAAAGACACTACTAGGCATCATTCACTGTACCGATACCATCTCGAGTTTGACGATGAATACTCGATACCGTTGACGAGAAACACAACTAAGACTATGGATATATTACGGAACAATGGTTGGAGGCGATGTAACTGCCCGCGAAGTCTGTTTGCAAATATTTGGCAGGCCGCGTTGGGCTGAGGCTCTGTGTTTATTTTGTAGAGAATATTCATGTGATTGCATCCGACAACTCTACATCAACCTATGTCGCGATACATTCTTTTTTATAGTTAATACCAAAAGGATCAAATCCTTAAATGCTGAAAAGAGTTCTGATCATGTACGATGCCAGCTGACGCCGGCTGCACGCCCTCCAGTCTCGGGGTCTTCGCCGCATTACTTTGGACGCCTTTTTCTTGTCTAATACTCATTACGATCATCACATCATTTTTACAGACACTCTCTTTCTGACGGTTTCACGAACTTTCTCTTTATGCCTCACTCTAAAGTCCCAACGCAAAAAAGGAAACTGTCGCAATCGGCCTGGCAATCGCGGACAGGGACGATCCTTTCCTGCGAGCTACAAATGGCTATCATCTTTTCTTCGCCGTTCCTCCGAGTTCCGTCGTCTTCTTTGTCGGGGGCCTCCTGAGGTTATAAATGCTTCTGCTTCGTTAAGTTAGGAATGTTCAAAATACGAATATAGGAAGCTTATCCTAACTTTGTCACACACGTTCTATATTTAAGATTTTCACTATTATTAGCACCTAGGATATTGAAAAACCGGTTCTTCCTCGGAGATCGGGATGAGTTTTTCCGCCCCTGCCGAGATTGGAATCAACTGTTCGTGTACAGTATGAGGGGCACCCGGGTTGGTTTCGCTGGCCTGATATGTTTGATATTGGTTGACACGCTGAATACGATATTGGTTGACCCCTACATTTGAAATACAGGGGCCAATAGACAATGACACTGCAATAAAAGATACTGCAGCGGATTGACACAGTCACAATCACTATAATATCAAATACCGGTTGGTTCCCCATTCGAGATGCAGGAGTGGCGGTCGATGAGAGTGAGATCAGCTTTTCCTTACAATCGCTAATGCGAATCATTCGCTCCTCCTTGCAATCCCCAGGGGACTGTTCCTCAAATATTTTAAAAATCCCACCCCTGCATGTACCATATTACGGCCATAAAGCTGAATAATACGTCATCTTCTTTGTAATGTCAGGCACATTATCTTAGATGTAAAACCATTGACAAAAAATTTCATAATAATGAGAAAAGGATAGTAGAACAAAGAATCCAGCGGTGGCCGCACTCTTCCGTGGCTCGGAAGAACCGTGAGAAGAACCGTGGGAACGCGTCTGGCGCAAGGAGTCGGAGGACGCCTGACGGGGAGAGTCCGAGCCTTTTTTTCTGCGAAAATATAGAGATACCACCGTTTCGTTGCACACATGCGCTGAAGAATTCAGAAGAAGAATCCAAAACTGATGGCTCATTGTCTCGTACTCGTACAGAATGATCAATGTCATACAGTGCCTGAGGACGTCGTTTTCATCGGGGAGCAGAAATCTGTGGTCTCCGCGGACATGAGATCTGGCGAACGGAGAAACTTTTTGTCGTCCCCGGTGGGGCCCCCTGGGTGCTGTGTCTGGATCTGCATTTGTAGGTTTCGCTCTGTCAGCTTTTGCATATTATTCGAAGATGTAGCAGCTGTTCCGGAAAGATTGACCAGCTTCAGGCCAGAGGCTGTCCGGCGTTTGACCGGGAGAGTGAGTTTTTCGTCACTCGCTTCACTCGACTCAGACATCCTTTTCGTTGATTCTGTGGTGTGTGTATTAACATGCTGGACCCCGTTGACCTCGGGGCCGGCCCCGAGGCTGGGCCCCTCATTCGGGGAAGAAGAAGACGAAGCGACGGACTTGTCTACGGACTTCCGGCTCCAATCGGAATCCGCGCCGCCACTTCCCTAAATTCATAATTGTGTTTTGCGGTTCTCTTGCATACAGTTTCGTATTTTTCCAACATGAATTTAATATTGTCCAAGGCAACCCCGGGAAGAGAATCATTTGCTGTACGTTTAAATGACACACGAGGGCAGTCAACATCCATTTAAATGTTATTATAGGTATGTAAAAATCAAACGTGTGCACTGGTCACGTTGAGGCTCAACATTTTGGCCTCGGCACCAGACGGTATATCGGATTTGGAAAAACCACGCGACGATATAGAGACTATAGATTATATTATTTCATATCAATGTGCTTATGTTATAAAAGAGGAATCATTTCATTCACATCAAAAAATTGTCGCTCTGAAAAAACAATGTAAGAAGGCTAGTGGTGTGAAAAAAATGATATTAAGTCTACGTAAGGATGCCCAAAGACATAAGATATAATATAGATCTATAGCTCAACTATAATATTGCACCGATATACTAGTATAATACTGTGCGACGTAAGCCTGCAAACACAGCTCGCTGCAATGAATAAAGTATAGAAATATTGGAATGGGACGGATCTCGTCTAAACTATAAATATGCAAATAACTTACAAGACTCTTCTATATAATTCTTGACCACCCCTTGAAAAAATGGTCAAAAAACTCAATGGAAAATTGTCGAAATCCTACGAGACAACGATGCACAAAACATTAATTAAACGACATTACACACGCAAAAATGTGCCTGTAAATACGATTAACAACTTCAAATAGAGTTTTTTGTCAGACGACTCTCAAACGACTCTCACTAGACCCCTTCTGAATACAATGAAACGCCTCAATATTTGTACTGTGTCATCAATAATTGTTCAGAAAATCCACAATTATTTGTGAAGTCTTTCGATGTTGTTGATTCCTTTGTCAAATATCATTCACATTCGGTATTATATCGTATCATCAAGAATTGATCCCATCACAACATCTAATCATTATAATCATGTGTAATATCTATTAAAAAAAAATGTTCATACATCAAGCGCCAATTATTGATTGCGAAAAACGCCCATTACAACTTGCAAAAAACGCCACATCGTCTTGAAAAAACTCCATCAATGTTGATTTACAATTTCTTATCAGTTCAAACCTGAAAACCGCTTAGGCGTTTCATTCGGGCGTCACACCAATTGCTTCCTAGATATGATCAAAAATCCTTGCTTATATTATTTGTATAAGCGATTCGACACTTGTTGAAACTTACTCGCCCGCTGTTATCGTATCTGAAATATTAGGAAAATTATTTTCGGGTATTTTGTTTGTTTATATAAAATGTATGATTTTGAAAAATATTTTTTTTGTGTTTTTTTGTTTATTTTAATATCGGTATAAAGGCAGACTCTTATATTATTTCGGAGTGCTACTATATGACGAGAACTTCGGCGCCCTGAACGATTTGTTTCCCGATTTTAATCAGAAAAAACCCATGAATAATGCATGGACAAATCGTAATTTCTTGTATGTACTGTTAACACGGCCGCTGTTGAAAGAAGCACGATGTTTGTTGTCAATCACACACCACCGGGGGCAGCTCTCGAATATTATTTATATGAAAGAAATTTGGAACTACATTTGATTTTTTTTTTTTTTTCATGACCGTGCTGTTTCAATAATACTCGGCTAGTTGAGAAGTAATAAGAAATGAACATCCCGAGACAACAAGCCTCCCTGATAAGAGGTGTTAATACGTTTGAGAACGTGCCATGTCTTTCCCAAAGAAATGATAGGTCTTTCCCAAAGAAGAAGCTTATTGATACGTCTTTCCCAAAAAATCCACAAGATTCGAACACTCACCCGTGCTAGAGAGCACTCGAAAACAGCTCTTCAAAAGACCATTGATCATCATTTCGTTTGTGCAATCATATTATGCGTTTGTATAATTCGTGAGTCGCTGCTCTGCCTGTCTACGCGATCTCTACCTCCGACAAAAAGAGTTCTACCAGAAAGAATCATCGTATTCAATCATTCTATGTACGAAATCAGCTTTTTAATATCACGCAGCTCCGCCTCTCCTCCGTGTGCGGTAGACATTCATTTTAATAATATTACAACGCCGCTCGTAATATGATTATTCGCTGCTTCCCCGACGTGTGGATCTTCAAAAAAAGCGCTATGAACATTTCGTCAGAAGAAGCTACGTAAAAAAATGCGTCGTAAATGACGCATAATAATTCTACTGTACATGTTAATATTCGAATCAGAATATCATACAACGCGCTCAAGAAATTCTGAAACAGGAGGGAGAGCTATCCGTACACTCTCCCTCTACATTTTTTTCCCCGACTTCTTAATTCTATATCATGAAGAAGGGTTAAGATAATGCTGCTATTTTCTGATTTGCTCGGTGCTCTGCTCAATCCATATATATCATCGGTTGCTTATCTTGCTCATGCTCTACATTTTTAAATACAAATTTGATGTTGTGTCGAAACCACGGTGAAGAGCGTAGTGTCACATCATAAATAGTTGAGGACAGACTTTGAAAAAATCGTACGTAAATGTATTATATACAAAGGGGGCTCTTTTTGCTATTACGATAATCTCGATGTTCTACATGATACAGTTGTATTATCACCGTAAAACAATGTCTCCTCCACAAGTGACAACCGTATAATATAGAGAACAACATGATTGTCAAGCTGTGTTTCTATTAAAATAGTACTGATCAAACAAAGGATGACAATATTAAGAAGAACATGGGTGCATATATTATTAAATATGCAAATCAAGAGCGGATATTTTACGAGCACACCACCTTAAACCCGAAGGCAGGAGCCTTCGCGAAGGAAGTGAGATCGTTGGCCTTCCAGACCCCCGCCGCAGACACCTTTATTATCTATCGTTCGAGACAATAATAATATCAAAATGTTCGAGTTAAAAATCGTCAGAAAAAAAACAAACCGCCACGTCAAATATTATGTCGAAAAAAAAACCATAGAGAACAACCGTCACGTAGTGTCTACGTTCATAGATACTCTGGACTGAGACTATGCTGTTCGATTGATTATACAAAATTCAATTCAATAATATGCGAAAGAAATACCTTCACGTTGTCATTCATTGCTTTGGTGACGCAGACGTTCAGCTGCATATCCTGGTTCACGCGGGCCTTCACAGTGTGCTTGGGGCAGCCCTTCCAGTTCACACCGGCTTGGAAACCTGTACATGATTTTGATTGGATCTGTTCACACTGACATGACGAGAACACCTATTATATCATTCACTAGCCTGCGGAGAAGCCATGATTATTTAATGCGTATTGATATTGATCGTAGATAGTGGGGGTTGGAGTTTATGCTTCAGTGCCAATAATGCACACAACAAACCTGACAAATAATATGTCTAGTAAACACGAAACCTGTGGAGCTCTTCCCCGCACCGCCAATGTTGTTTTGGGTAACCTCTAGGGCCGCTGCCAGGTCCTTGCTGATATCGGTTGTTCCGACCTGGATCAATTTTAATAATACGAACTGTCTATTAATATGTCACTCACAACTAGACCGCCCCCCTTAGAAAACTCATCTCTTTGCATGATACAGGCCACGAAATCTTATAGCATCTCTCTCTTCGATTGATATAAGTAAATATGGAGAAAAAGAAAAAGTGACAATTGTGAGGTTCCGCTTTTCGTTCAGCGCCACGCCCACCTTGCCTGCGGACAATCCGTAGACCGCCCCTAAGTTGTACTGCATGCCCTGGCTGGGCATATGCACTTTCACGTCACCAGCGACCTGGAAACGTGTGGTTACGAATGTACGACTTTCCTCTGGTACGATCGTGAATTCTCAATCTCTCTAATTTATGGTGTTTTTTTGTGGAACCTATTACGCTTTCGTTCTGCACACTCGCTTCTTTATAAAGAAAATTTGAAATTTCTCATAGGGACATTAAATTCAATTGTAATATTTGTGTCTATCAATCAGAACGAATTAAAAAAATATTCACCCCACTTGTACCAATACTATACGTACCAAAAAGCTGGCAAAAAACCTTGACTTGACTGCAGTCGTAGGCCGCCGACGCCTTCAGAATCTTTGAGCCCAGGTTGTACTTGCCGTTTACTTGCAAGCCCGATCCGACGTTCCAGTCGATCCCCGCGACGTAATTGGGAACTTCCTTGTTCTGTTCCTGCAATATGATATTTGAATGCCGCTATTTATGTACTC
>Ga0099797_100796_pt1 | contig 18938 bp, 9 predicted proteins | sample Uncmet_Sort48C_1_FD_89871 | JGI IMG/M metagenome (GOLD analysis project Ga0099797, IMG submission 89871) | Marine eukaryotic communities from CALCOFI LINE 67, Pacific Ocean - C012_Sort48C_1 | ecosystem: Environmental > Aquatic > Marine > Oceanic | place: Pacific Ocean: Monterey Bay | collected...
TGGTTGGCAATCCAATTGAAATGACAATTTCGCAATTTTTTCACGTCTGCAATTTGTGCAATGGTGCAATTCTAAACAGTCCGTGCAGCATGAAAATTCGTTAAAAGTGGTTTCGGTAGTGCATTTTAGTGAGTAAGATAGGATAGATATCGTAAGATTAGTTTAAGTTTCTTATAGCAAGCGACAGGATCAAATCATCCGCATCTTCTTTTAGCATAGTATTTGTAGTTTCTGTTTTAGTTTCTCATTCGTATCTCCTGCAATTAATTCAAGATTTGGTTTTTTTGATTGTATTCACCGCAATTTTCAACCAAAAGATAACGTCTATAAATTTGCAAGCACCCTTGACATATCATAAAAGCGACACAAAATAGAAAAGATGAAGTTCATAATTGAAGGCGAAGAGGTTGATGTTCCCAGTCCAGAAACTGTGGCACAACATTCTGGATTTGTTGCGAAAGAGGTATTAACCTATTGGTTTTAGCTCGGTTGTGATTCATTTTTGGTTTCACGGTTTTAAAGCAATTGGTTTGATTGTTGCAGTCCAACGTCAGTAACGTGAGACGATGCACATGTCATGATTACGGCTGCAATTGTCACATATGCAAATATTGCAATAAAACAGTTCCATGCAGAAACAGTCGAAGTCCCAGTAGAAGATTTTCCAGGCGGAGTAGAAGCATTCAAAAACTGGATGACATGGTTGTCGTATGGAAGCGAACAAGAAGCTGGAGGTATATAATGTGCGTTTTTGAGCTTGATATCAAGCAGCTGCAAAATTGAAGCTGTGTGCATTTTTTCGGATTGTTGAGATCAAATTTGAATTTGTACACAGATGTCAGTTTGTTTCTGCATTCATCGTCTGAAATCTCAATCCCAATCAAAAACGAACAGGTCTGTTCCAATTTTCCGAAGGATTTCAACAAATGGCTCAACTTGCACAACAGATGGCGTATCTAAAAGTTTCCAAAGCGGCGCCATTCATTACTGGATCGTTGCTCCCAGGGGTAGAACGGTGGGCCATGCCAGCAGATAACGAAGCTTACGAAGCGCTAACATTGGAAATTTTTCCGTTAACAAAAAGTTTATTAGTTGTTGATAACGTGGATTCTGATGCAAAACCTCCTGCGACCCGCGAATTTCTAATGACAATCTTAGAAAAACTGTTGCAAAATATCAAATTGAATTCATTAGTCTTGACCGAATATTTAGCAACCGAGGGCTCACTGGAAGCATCATTGAGAATCGGATTGCACTATCTGCACAAGCATGAGAAGAAATCGGTGTTTTCCGCTTTCAGTACAAAGTTGAGAAATGCCGTCACGGATACAATTCCGGGACAATTGTCCTACGTCGATTGGGTTGTAATGCTTTTCAAAACGCACATGGAGAAGGAATTGAGAGATTTGCATGCTAAGAAGATTGCAATGAAGGGGAGCAGTGGAAGTTCGGAAAAACTTTTAGGAGTGAGAAAAAATGAAATACAGTTTAGTGATGTAGTATATTTGCTGCCTTTCAAAAATATGGTCCAAGTTGGAACTTTGTTGGAGAAAAATAGTTTCGAAAACAGCAGCGGTTCTTCATCTGGAGAAGGTGCTGCCACAAATACAGCAAGTAGTCAAAGCAATAATACTCCATTGGATGTGCAAATGTTGAACAAGCTCGACAGTTTGAAAGATGTATCGATTTGGCTCGGATTATGTGAGGCCATTGCAAAAGCTGCTAAAAACCAAACTGTGGTGTGTGGCGATACAGATCGCTTTGCAAACATCTCCGGCGGTGGCATAAAATCAGGGAAAGGTGTATCGATTTTAAGCAGCAGTACAGCGTTGAACGTGACAAGCGGCGGAAATCTCACTCCACAGGGTACAGCTTTGGGAGGATCGAGACGAGCAAGCATCAATACGCCGAAAGGGCCTATTTCGAATTCGATTTTCTCACTGTTGCCGTCGCAATTGCATACTTTATTGCCATCAGAAGCAGCTTTGAACAATGCGGGCAAGTTGTTTTTTGCTAGGTGGATGAAAGCGAGTGTCGAAAGTTTGGACAATGGTATGGTGGATTTTGAGGACTCCATCGTGGATCAAAACAATATTCCATTATCTTGGTTGACAGACAATGTGATTACGCAGGACGATAGGTACGTTTTTGAGTTTGTTTTGTGCGATGAAAATTTTGTTGAAATCTGATCTGCCAGGTGTCATTGAATTGAAAGTCGACCCAAGGGATTCGTGCTCTTTCGATGTGACGTGATCTTCAATTGACAATCATTCAACAACAACACAGGTTGTCACCAATGTCTCAAAATTTGATCGCGAAATTGATCGAGTCCAGAATCGACGATGGTCTATTGTCTGCAGATCTCCTTGAAGATCTTGCCACCATCGCAAACTCGAAGAAGGTACTGATCGAGAATCTGTCTCTTCAGACAGCGCTCCACAAGGCAGTCAATCAAGAAGCATATGCCACAGACCAAGAAGCAACTGACGATTCACCTAAGCAGCAGCAACTCGCCACAACATTGAAAGCAGCTGGTCAAAAGCTGTTCGCAGCGATTTTCAGCGTAGCCGACGAAAAATTTCTAAGCAATCTTTTCGCAAACAAAGAAGAGGAATTACCAATCGACTTGCTCGAATGTGTCAATATCGAAACAGCCACCGATGTGAAGAAAGCCGCGAGGATATCTATTGGCTTCTGCAGAGAAGCGGAGACGAGTGAACGTGCAAAGGTGGTTATTTTCCCATGGTGGGCCCAGTTAGAAGACAAGGACATGCTCGAAGATCTTGGGAGTTTGGGCGTTCTCGAACAAGTAGGACCATCAGATTTCTGGAATTCTTCTGCGGAAAAGTATAAATTCGCACAGAGATTCAATTTGGAGAAAATTTTCGGCGCAAATCTCCAACAGAAAAAGCCTCTTGTAGAATCCGACATCAAGTTCTTGGTCAAGTTTTTCCCAGCGAAAATTGTCTGCGGGCAATTCCTCACAGGAGGCGATTCCGATTCATCTGTGACGATATCATTATGTCGTGATGTGATCGTAAAGCAAACGGAGGAGATGTATTGTGGGGGTAGTTGTGATGTGGAGAGCCTCGAAAGCGAACTTTTCCATGTATGGAAAAGCGCATCTTGGAACGGGTCGAAAACTTCAGAACACATCAAACAGGGCTTTCAAGTTTTGTCCAAACTCAATGAAACCGGTCGCATATCCGACAAAGCTTTTGACCAAATCGTGCAGTTGCTAGACGTACGATATTTGGATTTTTCTGGTAGCAGCAGTATGAATTCGTCTTCAAAAGATTCTTCAGACACTGCTGGCAATCCAAAACGTCAAGAAATGTTCGCTGTACAAGCGTTGAAATTGCATATTAGTGATGGTGATATGAAAAAGGCAAAGGACCACTTTATCGAGGCGGTTGCGAGCGGCGTGTTTGGAGCTTGAGCTGAAAGTGTATGGAGCGCCGGGTCTGAAAGTGGAGAGTTGCAATCCGTTTTCGATTCGATCAACTGGAAAGACGGGAAGACAACGGCACAGCAAACCGAGTTTCTATTTGGTTTGGTGTGCGACAAGGCGAGAGAGGTGAATGGTGAAACAAATTTCATTTATGCAAACTTGGAGCAAATTTTGCAAAAATTACCACTGAACTTGATCAAGGAAGATGTTTTCGTGTGTTGTTTAGCAGAGTTTGAACAGATTGATGCCAGTGAAACTTCATCCAACACGAATACGATTGCAAAGGTTGCATGCGAGAATTTCCGGACACGACCTAAAGGTTTGCGAAAAGTTGTGTTGGCAGCTGTTGACAAAGATCAGGTGAAAGTTGCGTTACGATACGAGGACATCATGGTCTATTGGGGTCAATGTCAATGGCAAGATGCATCAAGCGACGAACTTGGAGAAGTTATGCAATATTTAACGGAACTCTCACAAGAATCTTCATTGTCGAAAGACGACATACAACAACTTTATTCAAAGATACCGTTGGAGAAAATGTCAGCAGACGACTTGGCAAAATTGAGCTATACAATTAACAATTATGCGAATATGCATACAATTAACAATTCAGCTAAGTTACTTGATGTCGAATATGTAATCAATTTGTTAAACAGTAAGGGTATGAAAGTTAAAGGGTTGCAAGTGATTCTGAAAATGGTTTTGGAGAATTTGGATACATGCAGAAACAAAATTGACGAGGTTTTGCCATTGTGGAGTTTGGGAAGTTGGAATGCGTTAAGTGAAAGAAGCAGTGAAGAACATCAAACTATCGCAGTCGAGGCACTCGAATGCTTTCACGAAATTTATTCGGATAAGGAATATCAGCCTGTGAATAATGACTGGGACAATCTTTATAGGATATTACCATGGGGTGTGATACTCTCATGTGAAAGAAAGAAAGCTGAAAAAGCTATCGTTAACAGCAGGTGCAATTTGTTGCTAACTTTGGATTTAGTTGCTGCGAATACTGCGACTAGTACCAACACACCAACAACAGATATAATCTGCTTCAAACTGGTCCTAGATTACTGCGCAAAGTATGCAGAGAAGATGAGAAATAGTAACGACGAGATCATCAAAGAACCTATGCAAGACGTGATGTTGCTCGAAGCATGGGGACAAAAACTGAATTGGAAAATCGCTGGTGGTAACAACAAGAATCAATCGCTTCAAACCTTATTAGAATCGGAGTTCTATCCACAAGCACTCTCTTTCCTCACGGAAAACGCCGTTGCCGATGATGAAGGTTGGTCTTTTCTCTTTTCTTGCTTGGACATCGAGAAAATTCCGACAACATTTTTCACAGAGTCAAATTTGATCCGCTTGGATGTGTTGAAATCGAAATTTGGGTCGTTGGATAAATTTCAACAAGTGGTTTTGAAAAGAACATTGTTCATGTCGAAAGAGGAAGAAGGAATCGTGCTGGATGAAGAAACTTTGGCACTGGCAGGTCCATGGGATGATTGCAGTGCAGAAACTTTGAAATTAGCATATGAATTGATCTTGCTCTACAGGGTCAGTAAAATGAATTTAGACAGTGGCAGTGGCAATTCAAATAGTAGCAATTCAAATACGACTACTCCGAGCTACTATCCAGAATTCTCGGAAGATCCGTCAGAAGATGTCGCAACCCGATGCGCATTACAACTTCCACTAAACAAACTCTCAACAGAAGAGCTTTGGAACAAGATGGACTGTGCAAATATGACCATTATCAACAGTAACGATATTGACAGTGACTACACGGATTTACCAGTGTTGTTGAAAAACAAAAACTTAACACTGAAACATTTTCATCCGATATATGCTTTGTTGCAAAAACTAGATTTCAAATCAAAAGCAATTCCATCCTTTGTCAAGCATTGCGAGCTCTACAGAACGGGCATGAAAGCTGATAACACGAAATTTGAAAACTTGTTTCATTCGTTAGTGCACCGGTTTAGCAGTGACGACACCATATTATCGTCCGACGATTCTGGCAGTTGTTCCGATGCAAAAACTCTGGGAAAAAAGTCAACACTTCCACTGACGCCACAAGACACGAAAAAGATCTTCATGTTTTTCGACGAATTTGAACTTTCAGCGGAACAAATCATGCCATTCCTCGAGTATCTTGATGTCACATTGATACCAAGAGGACTTTACAACAAGCCTTGGGTCGACAAAACAGTTCTAATGGAGGCTAGAATGGAATTGTTCCAGACGAACATCGAACAAAAAATGGACAAATTCGAAAAACGCATGATGGATAGTTTCGAAAGAGTCGTGAAAAACGAATTTAGTAAATTCATGTTGAACATGCAACTCAATGGTGGCGGCGGAGGTGCAGGTGGCAGCGCTTTAGGAAGCAGCAAGAATCTAACGTCAATTATAAATGGAAGCGCAAATAATGCTGACGAGAGAGCTGAGAGGGCCACTGACGGAAAAACTTTTAGTCCGGCATCCCGAAGTCAGAATTTTCCAAGGTCAGGCTCCAACGACGACAAAATAGTGAAAAGTAGTAGCTCTGTATTTGAAATAATGACGCAAAGAAACATTCAAGAGGCGAAAGATGAGATTGCTACGGTGAAAACGGAAATTGAAAATCTGGTGCGAGCGCAAACTCAGATGATGTCAAAAATGGAAGAATCCAATGAAAATATCGGCATCATAGCACAAGGGTTGTTGGCAAAAGACGGATCCAATAGCGGCAATAGCGGAATCACACCACCCAGAACAAAAAGCGGAGAAGAGGGACTGACGGCGAAAGATGGTAGCAGTGTACCGACACCGTTAAGACGTTCGAAATCAGGAACGAATGTGGAAACGCCGAAAAAGAAAGTACAAGAAATGGTGGAAAAATTTTCTAGTGGTGGAAAATCGAAGAGCAAAGAAGATCTTGGACTTGGACTTACTACAGAACAACAGAACAACGATACTGGTGCGAATCCAAATAATCCAAGCGGGGCCACGACGTCGACGTCACAGCGTCAGCAACAGATCCAACAGCAGCAACAACAGATCAATCTTCAACAACAGCAAGGCGGTTTACAACAGGGTCATCAACAACAGCAGCAAGGTCGTCAAGCCACGAATAGTACAAGTACAATAGCAACAGAAGGTGGGATGTTTCATCCATGGGGTTTGGACAATCTCCCGGCAGCGAGTGCGCCGAGTCCTGCGCCATCGTCTTGTGTTGATCTGTTTTCAAATCCAAGAGTCAGTCAGGATGCTAGTACAGCTTTGCAAAATTTACAAACTAGTATGCAAGTTCCACAGAATAGTATGCAACAGGGGCAAAATACTATGCAACAACAGGGGCAGACACAGCAGCAGCAGCAGCTAAATAACAATTTGAACAGTGGACCTAGTGTTCAAGCCCCAGGAGCATCACCGATGGATATAGCAGGAGGCCAACAGATGGCAGCAGGTCAACAAGGACCGCAAACAATGGGTCAACAAGGACACCAACAAATGATGAATCCTAATATGGCGTATAATGGAACGGGACCACAACAGCAAATGGGTCCACAAATGGGACCGCAAATGGAACAACCAGGGCAGTTCGGACCAGGCGGATTACCACAGCAAGGATTTGATCCGCAACAGCAACAGAATCAGTTCAACAATATGCAACCCGGACAAATGCAGCCAGGTCAACAACCACAACAGCAGCAGCAACCGAATAGTAACATGATGAACTATCAACAACAAGGTAGTATGATGGCAGGGGGAATGGCATCTGGTGGTATGCAAAACCCCGGAATGATGCAACAACCAGGTATGCAACCAGGTGGTATGTTTCAACAACAGCAACCCCAACAACCACAACCACCGCAGCAGCAGAGTAATTTGAATGAAGTTATGCGTAATCCGGAGCTCTCTAGGTACTTGACCAATCCCAACTTAGTTAAACAACTCGATAATGGCAATAGCAGCAGTACAGCCGCGCCATCATCAGCGGGGAATAATTTCAACAACAGTAGTATAGGTAACACAACAGCACCAGCTGGATACAGAGACCCAAGTAGCACATCGAGAGACGAAGCATTGTTCAAAAGTACTGCTCGGAAAGATGATACCGCTTATCAAAAGCCAACAAATACATCATCAGAAACTAGTGAGAGAAAACTGCAACCGCAACCAAGTAGTAACGTTGCTAGAGAAGAAAATGGAAAGAAGGTATATTGGGGACGAATAGTCAGTGCTGATGTTCTTCCAGAAGGTGTGGCTGAATTTCTTCCGACAGTCAGAGCAGAGAAAGCAAAGGTGGGGATTAAGAAACCACCGGGGAAGGCTGGAGCTTAAAGTGGGCTGAAGCAGTGGAGCCTAATATTAGTATAGCGTATTAGCAAAGTACAGATTGTATTTTTATCAATATTGCCAATAGCGACAGACCCTGCATGTAAATGTTTCTTCAACCCATCCAATCCAGGGTTTCTTCTTCCTTTCTTCTTCAAGTTCCCATATTTTCTCGGAAATTTACTGTCTTTGCTAATATCGCGATATAATCATTCTGTTGCTTTCCAAATATCTCTTGGTACGAACTCTGCTTATCAAGTTCAACATGTGACATTATATGTAATGTTGAGATTCAGAACGTTAAGGTGTTGGCTCCAGGCTCCATTAAAATATTTTTTGAAAGTTTGTTTTGTTGTCATGTATTTTTAAAGTGATTTCAAATGCAATGAGATCAAAATTCAAATTGACCAGCTAATCATCGGTTCTACACATTGATCGATGAAATGAAATGATACGTGCAATATTTGAAAATTGTGCGGCCTTGAAATGAACTCCCACAGGATTGAAGCGACTTCCTGTCCTCACAAAATCACCGAATACCCAGTGATGACGGTTTCCAAGGAAACAAAAGAAGTTGACACGGGATTTTATCAATGCAGGGATATGATTGACAATTCAAAATTCATTTGAACGTAGTTGCATAGTGTTAGAAGCGGAATGCAGCAGAGCATGATCTTTGCGCGCGGCAGTGGGCTGATATAGATTCATTATCAGTGGGGTGTTAACAGTAAAGTTCGAAAATACTCCGGACTTTTCGCGTGAGTTCCAAAAAGTTTAGATTTCAAGTGACTCTCTTCATGAGTTTTAACACATCAGCCATTAGGCGACATCAGCGTTAATAATGTCGCAGCCAATATAATTCGAAATTGAAAAAATTCAATCGAGTTCTCTGAGCAAATGACAAAATTTCTGAATGTGTTTGTCGTCAAGATCATCTCTGCAAATCGTTTCGAATTGAATTCCATATTGTCCACCTCGTTCAATCTTGATAAAAAATGAATCAATCTGAATCAATTGAATTCCGATGTCGCAAAAAACTCAACCAAAAAATATGCATGGTAGCAGGCATTTAGATATTATACGTCATATTCACAATGTTTCTCTAAATTTGTCACAACAGCATCTATTCTAAGTAGATTCATCGTTTTCACAATACATTCTCATTGTGTCCGGTGAGTCTCATTTTAGTTGCACATCTCGTATTCACAGTAGTAGTGTGTTTGGAATAGATAGTTTTCTCATTTCCGCATTGGCAAAATTGATCATGTCGAGTAGCGGTCCATCGAAAACAGCAATTTTCACATCCCTTGCGGTTTCCACGAGTTTGTTGTTAGCAGGATATCTCGGATGGAAAAATTTCTATTGTAAAAGTGAGAAACCAGCACACGAAGGTGAGAAACCACAAAACGACGAGGATGAAAAGAAAAACAATACAATAATACCATCAGAAGAAAAGACCACGAATGATACAACTACCTTGAAAAAGAAAAAACTCGTCAAAAAAGCAAAAAGAGTTTCGTCAAATGACGACGATCCATCCAATACTAACGTCAAGACTGCCCGATCAGCGTCCAACGACGTCGACGATCTCGAGTCTATGATGGAACCGAAAAAATTCACAGGCAACACACGACACAACGATGTCGAACCTGACGCGTATGACATCGTACACGCACTGTTAGAGTCTGATTATGGCGAGGACGACGATGGAGAAGATGATGGGCTTAGCGATAACGACGATAACAACGACCCCGAAGACTCATCGGCACAGGATAAAGTTAATAGTGACCAGCATATGACAACATGTTCTCCCGATGCGTTGAGTTGGGGTGGATGTGGTAGTGGCGAAAATGATCAATGTAACAGCTCACAAGAAAAAAAAACAGCACAAGATATGGTCAACAGCGATATACACATGACGACATGCTCTCCAGACGCGCTTACGTGGGGCACTGGCGGAGACGATTCAGCAACAACATCCTCGACGCCTTCAAAAGAAGGCCAAGGACAAGGATGTTGTGGCGGCAGCAGTGGTAGCAATGCAAACAGTGGTCAATGCTGCATGAGTGAAAATAAGGATACTGAAAAATCTAGTGGTGGCTGTTGTAATGAAAACACAGCAGCGGAAACAGCCACACCCACAAAAGATTCAGCAACAGCTCAAGTCGAGGTACTCACAGCGGAAAAATCCACTAAAAGCGCCGCTGACGATAAAACTCTATCCAGTCGTCGCGCACTCAACACAGACTTCATGCGTCCTGGCAGAGGTGCAGTTTGGGTCAAAACCTTCGGCTGTTCCCACAATGTATCCGATTCCGAAGTCATGATGGGGCTCCTAAAACGCGATGGATACGAACTAGTTGATTCATTTGAGAAAGCACATGTTTGCATTATCAATTCCTGTACAGTGAAAAACCCATCTCAAGATGCCGCAGTGAATCTCGTGAGGAAAGAATGCAAATCAAAACCAGTCATACTAACCGGATGCGTTTCGCAAGCCGACCCGGAGTTAGTCAAAAACTTACAAGACAAAAACATTTCTGTTCTTGGTCTTTCTTACACAGCTCGAATTGTCGAAGTTGTCGAAAACATCTTAGCAGGGAACAAAGTGTATATGATGGATTTCATGAAGAACCCAATGAAAGAGTCACCAGAACTCCCTGATTTACTTTTACCGAAGGTGAGGCGTAACCCATTTGTAGAGATCATCACAATCAATACTGGTTGTCTCGGCGCCTGTACGTACTGTAAAACGAAACAAGCAAGGGGTACGTTGAAATCGTATCCATTGGAAACGATTGTTGCCAGAGCGAAAGTTGCCTTTGAAGAAGGAGTGCAACAGATATGGTTGACGTCGGAAGACACAGGTGCTTACGGAATAGATATTGGAACGGATATCGTGAAATTGTTGAAAGCTTTAGTTGAGCTTGTGCCTGAACATGGAATATTGAGATTGGGAATGACGAATCCACCGTATTTATTTCAGATTGATTGTTTGGTTCATTCTGTTTGACAGTCTGGCAGATTTCCATTTGAATTTGTTTTGATTCCAAAAAAGAATTCGAATCAGTTGTTTGTGTTGGTAAAAACGATCTCCAATTATTGATTCAAAATTTACAAACACAGGTACATGGCAAGACACTCGAAAGACATCGCGGAAATATTAGCACATCCAAAGGTATTCGAATTCCTTCACGTGCCATTACAGAGTGGAAGTGACGAAGTTTTGAAAAATATGGTATTGTGTTTGTTGCACTTCTTGATTTTGTTTAATGTGCGTTGTAGACCTTTACATTCTCAGTTGGTCATAAAATAAATTCCAGAGCTCAATTTCTTGAATAACTTGAGACACCCGGTGCGGCCATCCAAAAATACACAAAAAATCCAACAACAACAAAAAAACAGTACCGTGAGTATACATCCGCCGTCTTCACAAGAATGTGCGATGCGCTCCTGAAAAGGAACCCGAATATGACATTAGCCACAGATATCATCTGCGGTTTTCCAGGAGAGAGGGACGAAAATCATTACGATACTATTAAACTTATGGAAAAATACAAATTTAGCATCGTGAATATCTCGCAGTTTTACCCAAGACCCGGAACTGATGCAGCAAAAATGAAGAGAACACCGACGCATGTGGCTAAGAAGAGAAGTATTGTGGTTTTGTTGTGTTGATGTTGAGTTGACATTGATCAGCTGTGCATTGTGTCAAATTGTCAATTGAATTCAAATGTAGAAATAGCTGCACATTTGAAATCTAAAAATGATCATTAACCCAAATCCCAACCAAACACAGGTACCGAAGTAACAAAAGTTTTCGAATCATACAAGAAAAACGATTTTCTCGCCGGAAAAATCTGTCCAGTTTGGTTCTCCGGTACAGAAATGAAGCAACAGCAGACTTGCGGCCACACGAAACAGCACGTGAAAGTTGTTATCCCAAGGGATGACAAACTTCTAGGCAAGAGAAGAATATGTAGAATACTGGATTGCGCGAATAAATGGCACGTGACAGCGGAATTGTTGAGTGATGAAGAAGTGGCTGCGTGGGAGGCTGAACAAAAAGCAGCGGAAGAAGAAGCCGCAAAATCGGCTGAGAATACAGAAGAAGAGAATATTGAAACTACTACCGGATCAACGCCGGATCATGCGTCTTCCGAAGAAGTATTGACACCGACAGGCGCGCAGTTCGCTGCTGCGCAGCAAAAAAACTACAAAAACTTCATAAGGGCATTGTCGGAAGACAACACTGGAAGTGCTGAATAGAGACAAGAACTCTAGTAGCTCTATGCGTATCCCGCTTTGTTTCTCGAAATTTTGGAATATGAAAACTGTTTTTCCATCTGTATGTTCAGGAAGATGATCCTTTTGTTTTGTCTCTTAAGGATAGTTTCTCAAAAACACGAACCACATCAAACAACTCGTTTCATTTTAATTTGTAAGGTTACATCATCGACAGGTTGTCGATTTGAGTCCATGATGAGGGGGGTGTGGAGACAATTGGCGGCGAAAATTTGTGTTCAGAACTATTGCCGAGGCTAGTGAGTGTGTGGTTACAAAACGCGAGTGATGAGTATACACAGGAAGCATTCACGACAGAGCGACGAATAGTGACGACAAGTTGCAACTGCAAACCTTGAACAACCAGTTTTCTGATGGTGAGTTTCTTCCGAGAACCAAATTTTGTTAATAGATTCCAATATCTAGATAATTTCTCAGCACATAACCAACCAACCGTGTTCCTAATCAAGAATCATGACGCAAATCGAAGGTCTCGATCCCCGCGCCTTGGAACAAAGTCAAGGCCGCACCCAAAACAAGCAAAGTTTCGAAGAATATAGCAAAGAAAAATTCGAATCCGAATGGAAGCGCAATGTCGACAAAAAGAAAAAAGGCATGGACAACGACCAACGCATCGCAAAAGCAACAGAATACAAAAACATAGGCGGCGACAAATTCAAATCGGGCAACACCGAAGAAGCTATCGAGTACTATCGTGAAGCCCTCGAATACGTCAAGGATTTAGTCGACGCAAGAAAGTTCGAACGATCCAAACTCGTTGTTCCGCTCCGACTCAATCTAGCTCGATGTTTCGAAAAGCAACAAGACTACAAAACCATGCTAGAGCACGCAGAAGAAGCAGTGAAGATTGCGGAAGTGCCTCGCTACGAAGTGAAAGTTAGTTTTCGAGCAAAAGCGTTCTTGAGGAGAGGATTTGCGAAAATCCATTTGAGTGAATATGAAGAAGCAAGGGACGACTTCAAAAAAGTTTTGAAATTGCCAGAAGTTCCGGATGAATTCGTAACGGAAGCCGACGCCCAGATCAAAGTCCTCAATGACAAAATCACTGTTTGCAAGAAAGTTGCAGTGGTAAAGGGGGGATTTTTCAATAACAGGAAGAAAAAAGATTCTACCACGGGTGCTGCAAAGGCACTCTGTGACTCGAAAAACAGCTCCGAAGGCGTTGAAGAGAAAGGCACCAGCAGTTCTTCGAGTAGCTCTTCGAAAAACACAACGTCGAACAAGAGTGACTTCAAAGATGTCAATAACTTTGTCGATGATGTTATCCCCGAGGATATCAAACAATCCGAAGCGTTTCAAAATTTAAGCACCGAAGATAGGAGCTTCATGGAAAATTTGATACTGGAACAGTTGCAGAAACAGAAGGAAGAAGCTGGAAAGACCGGAAATAGTGCAGATTCATTCGACGCAGACGAAGCAGTTTCCGAAGCCCAAAAACAGTTTAGTGCGAACATTTTCAAAAAGATGCAGAAAAAAGATGACATGCTTTATGCCGACGTCGAGAAGAAGATGGAACCAGTGAGGGAAAAAATCAAAAACGAAAACAAAGCTTTAGAGCTAGAACGAGATTTACTCAATATCATCGATGATGGAAAGGGAAAAAAGAATTTAGCTAGTGGCAATTTCGATGAGTTTTTAGAAAACAAAGAAAGACGATGGAAAGAGCAGGAGAAACAGTTGGAAGCGAAGAAAAAAGTTTTAGACAAACTCGACAAAGAAAAGGAATGGGAGGAGGATGACGAGTGGATGGATCGACAGAAGAATCGAAGGGCAGCGAAGAAAAATGACTTTTATAAGAATTTTGGTAGTAGTGAAACTGGCGGTGCTACTGAAAGCACTTTCCCCGAGTCCAAACACAAATCAGTCGAATGCACTCGGTGGGTTCGGTCGAAATTGAGAGAAGTGACAGTCGGAGTTGCGCTGGAAGCTACGGAATCATTGGATCCGAAACTTGTGCAGCAGGTTGTCGGTGCAAAACCAATAAACGAAGAGAAAGATTTGTATTGTTTGAAGGCGTTGATCGCGGATATTCACATTGTTGATGGAGATTCAGGGATTTTCCAAACAAAAACCTACATGAAACCCTTTCACTATTTCGACTACCATCTGAAATTCGACTGGGAAATCTGCATGGCGAAACGGGGTGAAACCACTTACCGCGATGGGAAAGCGATCATCAAAGATGTTTGTCAGAAGATGCGCGGTAGGGTGCCAGATAAGAATATCGATAAAGAAACGGGACGAGGTCATGGTGACGCTCCTGATAGTTTGAGTGGGGAGAACAACGTGTCATATGGATGCTTTGAGATATTGGAATTCTGCAATAACGAACAGGGAGGTTACGATGGCGCGGAGGAAGTGAAGCTTCACACGGAGAAAAAACCGGAATATGGTGGAGGGAAAGTAGAAAGGATGTGTGGTGAGCTACTGGAAAAATTCGAAGGGATACTGATGAAAAGATTGGCGATGTTTGTGGAGGAGTTTATGAAAAGGGAAGACTAGGAAATTTACATGACGGCATCACGATTCAGATTTGCTAATGTATAAAGACTTTGTTGCCACTCTTGGCGCTGCATAAAAATATATTGAACGTCGAACACAATGTGTATCGAAAGCTGTCTGACCTCAGTAGTCGGCGCGCGGAATTCTATCAAAAACGGTGACTAGCGCAAGTATGTGTTCGATTTCTGTGGTCGAATGTGTGCAGAGTTTCGAGTCATTTCCCTGTCGAGCGATTTATCCAATCCAAACAGTCTGATCACAGTCAATGATGTCCAGGAAATTCAAATATACAGAAGTGAGTGACAGTCTTGAATTCAATCACGACCAAATTTGATATTGACCAATACAATCTGAATCACAAGAAGAGTCTCGAATTATTTCAATGTCAAATGAGTCGCATTTCGCATCTATCAATCCATCCTAATTTCTCAATGAATCATTAAAGTTCTGATCATCAACTCCCAATCAAGATCCAATCAACAAATCATTCGCAGCATAGACACCTAATTAGTACAATTTTGACACCAGTGTTAAGACCAGTAGTATTTCTGCATATTTGAATTAACTCAGTACAGTTTTTGTACATTAGTGATTCTAGTAATAGTATAATCCATTCTGCCAGTATTTTCATTAGATACGGTTTCATTCTTTCTGCATATATCTAATCTTCATTTATATCCTACTACAAGAAATAAATTTTCCTAGCGCCCAGCTAAGATTTTCTACTACATTTGAGAATCAACTTTACCGAGCCGAATTCAATTGTTTGATTTTAGAAACAACGCGCAATTTAGACTGATTTGAAAAGTCTGACAGTCTCCCGAGACGCATACCCAACAAGATTCAGAGTAAACTCAGACTATGACAATTGAAAGCACTTCCAGTCGTGACACAACAACAAACGCAAATAAGAAAACAATAAAGAAACCTGATAGAAAGCGATCTAGAAGTAATCATAAGAATGAGGAGGTGAGGGGGATCACTGTGGAGGTCGGTGAAAAATTTCGAAAAGTCATAAGCCCACCCAATTCTACTGGCGGTGGTCGACTTCAACTTGGTAATAATTGGACAAAAAGAATGAAATCTAGTAAAATGCGAGGTCAGCAAAAACAATCAGACAATGGTGATCTTCTAAATACAGATAGTAGTGTCGAAGACCCAACAACGGCTTTCAAGCAAAGCCTCAAAGACTCAAATGCCACAATCAATTTTGCAGACGCGTCGACTGCGAGCGGCAGTAGCAGCAGTGGTAGTGCATCACCCACCAGTAGTGCAACAGGGTCATCGACTTCGAATAAGGGAAGCAATGCGAACATCAACAGTACTTTAAACAGTAAAGTCGCGACCACAGCCAGTAGTATTTTGAAACAGCTTGCTAATAGTAATTCAACAGCGGGAGCAGCAGCTTTAGACCCAAATGCCACGGAAGAAGATATTCAAGCTCTTCTCGAGAAACAACGACAAGCTCGTCGCATGCGAATGCACACGCTTCCAACAAAAGAATTAAAACTTGCATCCATCGAATCTGTCGGCTATGCGCAAAAAATGAAAGCTAAAAATATCAGACCAAGCGTCTGCACAGCGAAAGCGAGATCGAGTTTGAGAGCAGTCAGACATGCGATCAAAAAACTCGGCTGGGAGGAGATTCATGAAGAAACAGAACAATGCAGTTTAGATTGGCGTGAGCACCACGATATAACAGCTCATCTGACGCCATGGCAAGTTACGAGCAAAGTAGAAGGCCTAGTTCCAATATGCAGAAAAGCAGCAAGTGCAGAATCATTAAACAGAATGGCAAAAGCGTTTCCAAAAGAGTACAATTTCGTTCCTCCGACGTGGGTATTGCGTCGTGATGGATTTGAGGAAGCAGCCCATTTAGAGAAAACTATGAAAGTTAGGAAAGGCGTCTACGTAGCGAAACCAAGTGCTGGAAGTCAAGGGAAAGGCGTGCAGCTGGTAAAGAAGTGGGGCGATTTGGAAGGTGTGAGAGGAGTTATATGGCCGGAAATCAATAACAATCAACCAACTAGCTTGAATAATCCTGCAGGGCAAAATGCAAGTAGTTCTGGGGGCAGCGCAAGTTCGAGTTCTTCAAGCAGTTCATCAAATCCCAGTAAAGCAACAAGCAAAGACAGTCCAAGCGACTCAAACGATGTCGATACAGTTGATGCAACAACACCAACTGCTCAATTAAGAACAACAGCAGAAGCAAGCTCCCGTTACAGGAGGAAAGTCGAATACGTCGTGCAAAAATATGTTTCTCGTCCACTCTGTATCGACAATCTCAAATTCGACTGCCGAGTCTACATTGTGATCACGAGTGTTAGTCCATTGAAAGCGTACTTCTATGAAGAAGGTTTAGCAAGGTTTTGCACAGTTCCGTACGAGAAACCAACAGACGCAAACATGGAAAATGCTTGCATGCATTTGACAAATTACGCAGTGAACAAAAGAAGTGAAAATTTTGTAAGTAATAGAGAAGGAGGTGATTCAAATTCGGCGGCGAAATCGAATAGTAGTTCATCGGATGATGATGAAGCAGGTGGGAGGAAAAGTGGTAACAAAGGTGGAGGCGGAGGTGATTCTGGCGGTGGAGATGGCGGTGATCAGGGTTCAAAACGATCTATGAGCAGTGTTTTCGCTCAGCTAGAAAGATTGAACAAAGAGCACAAAGAGGAATCGGTTGCGATAAAAAGAGAGAATGCGAGAATTTTGCAAAAGTCGGAGGAAGAAATTGCTGCTATTACTGAAGATCAAATCCCGGATTTGTACCCAGATAGCAAAACAATGTGGAAGAAGACAAGGGAACTCTGTGAGAAAACTTTACTTGCAATCAAACCGTCGTTGGTTGAACACTACGCAGTGTATTTACAGAACAAAATCCATCACCACCCATTCGGTCCTAAAGGTTTTCAGATTATCGGGCTGGATATCATTTTCAACGAGCAATGCGAGCCGAAATTATTGGAACTGAATGCAAATTGTAGTTTATCAGTCATGGCACCAGCAACTAATAGAGAAACAGGAGAAATCCTGATGCGACCAGATGGGAGTGGTCCAAGAATGGAAGTTTCTGGGTTAGATCTAACAATCAAATCCGAACTCATTGCCCAAGCAATGCTTTTGGCCAATCCAATGCCGCATTTACGAGCATTAGAGGGGATTGAAAAATTCAAAACGGAGAATCCGGGAGTCATAAGTGGAGCTCAGATTTTCAAAGAGCCATTACCAACAGAATTTGATAAACAGGTTGTGACAAAAACTTGCAGAATACCTGTACCTCCTGCAAATAACGCAGAGAATAAGAGAAGTAGTACGATATCGAGTATCGAAGATGCTGCTGAAAACAAAGATAACAATGCCAACACGATCAATCAAGATGATCTCTCACCCCGTAGTAAGAAAAAGAAATTCTGCACTTCACTGTCCATGTATCGACGTGATAAACCAAGTTCAGCGCCAGCATTAAAAGAAATGAATTTCCAAGAAGACTACCCAGAAATATACGAATACACAAGAGCACATGAACACATTTACCGTGTTTACAAATCCGTTGCGAAACCAGAAAAAGTCAACACCAAGTCTGCGATGGTGACCTGGACATCACAGAAAATGGGAAAATCCGCTTGGCGAAGAGTTGTCGAAGGCGGCGACTTAATCGCCGAGAAACCACAATGTATTAATGTTAAGTATAGTACGTCTATGGCGAAAGATGCAAGTGCAAAAATCTTCGAAGATTTTGAAATGGCAGATGTGTTTTTCGAAAAGGCATTATTGGATGCGTCAATTGAGAGAGCACAGCAAACGTATATGATGGAAAACAATATGGACTTATCCGGGAAGGACTTGACTAGTAAGTTGTCGGCGTTGAATTTCAAGCAGTTTCTGAAGCATATAGTGTTGCCGATAGGTCAGCAGTTGGATTCGAGAAGTGAATATCATGCGATAAATGCGTTTCTACGGAGATGCTGTGAGATAAGTCCGTGGAAAGATGAGGGGGAGAATGGGAATGGATTGTTGATGAGCGAAAGTGACGAAGAGGATTATTGAATTGCCATTACGGTACATGATGTGTCTTCACCAAACCAACTGACAACTTACCCCGCACTGAACTATGATCAAACCAACGTACTTTTCCCCAAGTACAAATTTTGACCAACATTGACGCGCAGCTCGTCTAAATAAGTTTCTGGATGTGACAGTGTTTCGAGAAGTATGGAGGAGTACTATCAAATTAAGATTGTGTCCTAATGTTTTGACTCGCGGTAGACGTATGAAGTCTAGGTTTGGTTCAATGAGTGAACAGTTGTTTCGGATCATCGTTGTAAAAAGTTGTGTTCCTGCATTATATGATATC
>Ga0099797_100797_pt1 | contig 18871 bp, 15 predicted proteins | sample Uncmet_Sort48C_1_FD_89871 | JGI IMG/M metagenome (GOLD analysis project Ga0099797, IMG submission 89871) | Marine eukaryotic communities from CALCOFI LINE 67, Pacific Ocean - C012_Sort48C_1 | ecosystem: Environmental > Aquatic > Marine > Oceanic | place: Pacific Ocean: Monterey Bay | collected...
GCTATTGTGGACAATCCCTCTCTTCGTATCTCTCCGCTCGACATTCAAGAAGTCCATGGAGCAAATAGGGCCAGGCATCTGGACGGTGCCGCACCGCCAGGCTGCTGCGAAACTGAGCTGTCAGCCTGGCTCGCCACACTCCGAGAGAAGTAGCAGCTACTGTCGGCGACATCGCATGCAAAGTCAGGCAGCTGCCGCCTCGTATAGTTAGCATTTTCCAGGAGATCACTTGTGAAGACTTCGCCCATAAACTGGTGAAGACAAAAAATATACATATGCATATACAGAGGATTCATTCCGAATCATTAAATATTTGGCTTCCAGTTGCTAAATTTCGTACGGGCCCGAAAATCGTTGAAGTTCAATGCGATGACAATATTTGGATTGATTTGTGTGTTTGGTGCGCTTTTTGTAAATGTGTTCTCCCCGGAGAGCTGGCAAAACAAGCTCCCCCCCCCCCTCCCAAATTTTGAAAAACCTCAAATATATGGATCCGACCAATTCTACAATGGTTCCGTTGACAATTTCCACATGCAAATTCGATGCGAACACCCTCCACAGATGCATTTAAACATGTTTCCGACCTGTTTTAAAGGGCTTTGAAATAAAAATCGAAGAACATGTGGTTTATCAGCCCAGGGCCGCAAATAGGGTTTGGGGGCTCCGCACGAATTTTAACGTTGTTAGCAGCCCCTCATTGCTGCTTGTGCGACTAATCAGATTTGAGTAGAGCCTATAGTTGGGCCAATGGGCGCAATAGGCCCAGTGGGCCGTCCCCTTGGGCCCGGGGGGGAACGGGGCGGGGTGACAGTTAAAAATGAAAACAACTTATCATAAATAAGTTTTCTGTATATATATATGTACTGCTTGGTGGAAGTTAGTCCGACCCGAATGGTTCACTCCGGCACGGAATACAACCGTTTACTCGAATACCCGAATACAACACTACCCGAATGAAACGTTTTACCATAATACTTTGCCCATGAAGGCATACGACCGTGAGCGTGGTGTCAAGCGGTATTTTCTGCTGGAGGTGTCTAGTCGGCTAGAGGTTTCTACCCGATGAGAAGTTTCTGCCCAAATACCCGCCTACCCGGCCTGCGGTTTCTGCGCGACTAGAGTTTTCTACCCGAGTACCCGAATACAATTACCCGCCCGAGTAACTTTCACCAGCCAAATATATATATATATATATATATATATATAAATATATATATATATATATACATTTTGTTTTCCCGCTTTCTGGGCACCGTGGTTGTCTCCAGTTGGCCAATCATTTGAATTCGAATGCGTGCAAGAAACAACCGGACTCGGTAGCTCCAGTTGAACCTCAAGAGGGTGTGTGTTAGGAATATTATATCATGACAAAGCTCCAATAAATGCTGGTGTTATTCGGGATGGGTGGTTGCTTGGCAAGCACAGCAACACAACAGCGATATCAATAGCTTTAGCAATGAAGCATACTCACACACGTGACACTGGAAGGTTGGGCGCAGATTGTGTTGCAGTTGTTGTTTCCAAGAAGGGAGACTCTACAATTTCGACACAAACATTTCCTCCATTGGCCAATATCATTGTTCTTGTGTTCCACCCGTCCGCCGGCCGCCACCTGCCGGAGCGCCGGCTTGGGCCCGATGGGCCCAATGGGCCCCACGTGCCCTCATGGGCCCCATGGGCCCATTGGCCCGATAGAAAGATTAATTGGACCAAATGGGCCCCACAGTGGCCATGGAACAACAGTAAGCCAATGGCTCAACAATAATGGCCGGAACAATTTGATGGACCACTTGAGAAATGTATTCGGGTTTCTGTGAACTTCAGGGGCTGGGCGCCCACGAATTTCAAACTCCTTTCAAGTAGTTGTTGCAGACGTGGGGGCATTGCTGAGGAACTCAGTGGGGTTTCAGATAGCAGCGGAAACCAAAACATATTGTTATATTTTGTAAAGTTTCGTCTGATCTCAACGTTTTATAACCAAAACCACATCCCTTGGTGATGCCGCATGTCACTTGAGGAAGGGTTGCTTCATCATACAGTACTATGGTTTGTGAGTTCCTGTGTATATATATATATAGAGAGAGAGAGAGAGAGAGAAAGATTGAGATGCACACACATGTGAATATTCTGAAATTTGCAAACACATCGCATGTGAGAGAGATGAATAAGTATGTGTGTCCCATCAATGTTTCTACCAAGGAGTATGCCAGCCCTCTTTTGGTATACTTGAAAATGTTTGGGCGTGATCTGAACATCAAACTTTGGGTGCATTTTGTCGAATTATGGAAGGGTGGCTTCGGCATACGATTGTTTTTGTGTTCATGTGTGTATACATAGAGATGCACAGCGTGTAAATATTCTGACCCGTGCAAGCACATCGCATGTGAGGGAGATGCATATCTACGTGTCCCCTCAATGTTTCTACCAAGGAGTATCCATGCTCTCTTTTGGTATACTTAAACGAATGATTGCTCGTGATCTCAACTGCTGAATGTTGTGCGGGCGCGAAATTCATTGAAAATGAATACTACAATATTTGGTTCGATTATTGTTGTTGGTGCATTTTGTTTGAAAATTGGTTTCTCCCCGAAGGGTTGGCAGAAGAACTTCCCAAAGTGTTGAAAATCCGCAAATGGTTGGTTTACAAGTTTTCACATTGGAATTTAGACGAAAAGCATTCCAGATGCATTTCAACACGTCCCCGACCTGTTTTGAGGGGCCCCGGGACCGGAAAATATGGTTTAGGCAACCGGGTCCGGAAAATAGGGTTTAGGGGGGTAGGGGCACGGGGCCGCCATGCCAGATATGGACGCGAAACGCTTGGCAATCACAATATGTTTCCAGCCGACTCTTGGAAACCTTCCCACAGCGACCAACACCTTACCAAACCATGCAACCGGAAATGGAATCCAACAGTTTAACATGTTTGTTTGTTCCGGACCCCTAACCCCCAGACCCCGAACTCGTTGCTTGAAGCGTTTTAAGCGCCTCTGGGCAGTTTGATGGTATTGATGACATTAGTTTCGAAATTATGTGCATAAAACAGTTCTTAATTGTCAGAATGCTCGATTCTCGAGTCAGTTTGTGCCCGTTTTCATCAAAAGTACAATTCCAACGCTTTCCCAAACCATGCAACCGAAAACGGGAACCAACAGTTTAACATGTTTGTGCAAAATTTCGTGCGGTGTCCCTAAACCTTACTTTGCGGTGCCGGGCCCCTAAACCTTATTTTCCGGCCCTGGGACCCCAAACCATGCAAACACAAATGGAAACCAACAGCAACGAAAAGTATGGGGGGCCTGGGGCCCTATGGTCACATGGGGCCTCATGGGCCCAGAGGGGCCCATGGGGCCCATCGCCTTTTCCTCTTGTTGGGGGGCTGGCGCCCCCCAAGACTCCGCAACAAGATAGGGGGACTTCGCCCCCCCAGAGACCCCCAATGGCACCCTTAGGGTCGCGATTAAGTCGGTGGAGTTCGCCGCTTAGGCGGCAAATTCCACCTCCTTGTTTTTTTGTTTATTGGCCTCCGTATTGAAATGTTCGTTTGCCTCAAGGTGCAGGCTTGTGCTGGTGGGCCGGATGCCTAAATCTATTTCCCGGCCCGGGGCCCTTCACAACAGGTCGGGGACGTGTTTAATTGCGTCCGGGGTGTTTGTTGCATCGAATGTATATGAAAATGGTCAAAACCATAGTAAAATCGATAAGATCCCAACTTTTTGTTTTTTACCATTTTGTTTTCTGCTTGGTGCCAGCACTTTGGGGAGGATGCTTTTCCAAAAACGCACCCGAATTGACCAGAGTGTTGCTTAATTTAGTCCATCAACCGTATGTGGAAATGAAACGAACAGTGTTTAAGACTCATGGGGTTGAGAGGCGGCAGCAGAAACCAAAGCATATTGTTATATTTTGTATTGTTATGTCGAATCTTAACGGTTTCCAGTCTAAACCACATTCATTGAATTACGTTGAATATCGCTCGAGGATAGTTTGCTGCATCATATTCAAGTGTGTGAATTCATGTGTATGTATATATAGACAGAGAGAGATGCACAAACATGCAAATATTCCAACATTTGCAAGCACATCGTATGTAACAGAGATGGATCATTGCCTGTGCCCCTCAATGTATCTACCAAGGAGTATCCCAGTCCTTTGTTGGTATACTGACAAATTTCTGTTTGGACGTGGTCTCATCAGCCGACTTTTAGGTACGAGCCAGGCCGCCATGACACATACGTACGCCAAACTACTGGCCATCTCAATGTGTGTTTCCAGCCGATTCCTTTGGAAGCCACCGCAGACCCCCAAACCATGCAAACAAAATGGGAACCAACAGTTTAACACATGCGTGTGCTTTCACATCTATTTTCATGTTGTTTTATTCGGGACCCCTAAACTCCAAACCCCAGACCCCAAATCGTTTTTTCGCAGAGTTTTAAGCGCTTCTGAACAATCTGGTGCTGTTGATAACATTAGTTTCGAAACTACGTGCAATGCTTGATTTTCGAGCCACGGCTACATAGGCGGTATGTAGGCGGTAAGGGGGGAATCATCCCTGGCTGCCACTGTGCTTAGAGAAATGCATATGTGATTCCGCCCTATTGCACATAGGCGGTTTGTTTCCCAGCTGCAGTATGGGTGTTTGATTGGTGGGGTGGGGGGTGGGTTGGGGGGGTACGGTTGGGGGGGGTGGAATACCATATGGGACAACCTACAGGGATCCCAGGTACCACCACCACTTTGCACCAATCGGTAACCTTGCGGGGACCCCAGGTACCACCACACATCTGCAGCACTTGACTGCTGTATATCGCAGCGGGAATATGGAGTGTACAGAGAAGGCTACATAGGAATGCCGGAGCAGGCCCAGCTAGCCCCAATAGGACCATCCCTCCGAGAGTAGTGTAGTGGCGAATAAAATGAATGTTGTTTTCGTACTAGTTTGTGCCCGCTTTCGTCAAATGTACCATACAAGAATTCCCATCCGCCTCCAAAGCCTTCAAACAAATCTAGATTTGTCAAGTCTCGAAAGCTCAACCACAAACATATTTGTTCGCTTCTTGGAGCAATACTGTGTTATTTTGAAAGGAAGCTAATAGGGTCTTAGGTTCATGGGTTATGATGCCCTTGGGGATGAACCCCCTTTGGGATTAAACCTCTTTTGCTTGCTTCTTGGAGCAGTGAGCAGTCATGCGCTCGCCCGTATAATTTAAGCCACCCCCTATGGGAAATATATAGGAGTCCTATCGGAAATAACTTAACAATTCTGAATTAAATCCGGTATGCAATTTGGTGTATATTTTGAGATAGGAGTATATCAGAAACTACATGTGGTATCAATTATTGCTTTCAAAAGCCGTCCATCATTCAAACTTGTCCTAGGACAATCCGCTTTGGATACGTAAAAACAGTGGATTCGCCCGGTCACCAGATCTGTGCAAACCAATAGTGCCACTCGACATGAAAAAGACGCACAACGCCATTTGGAGCCGTGCACACCGAATATCTGCCCGATATTTTTCCTGGACAAATGATTGTGTTACAGGCCTCTCGTAAAGCTCCAACATATGTGTGGTCAACAGTGTGTCCGTTTCGAAGAAAGTTAATCGGGTTTAAGATTTATGGGGTGTGATGCCCTTGGGGACTAAACCCCTTTTCGGACTAAACCCAAAAAGGAAGAAGATATGCGGGTTAGTATGAAGTCCATGGAAATCATAAGACAATTTAACAATTGTTGTTGTGTCAACCGCACAATGTCATGAGTTTCGACTGGACTTGTTCTTAAATAAACATTGAGTGGAACCAATGTAGTTATATGATGTGTCCCATCTAAAAAACCAAGGCGGCCAGCTTGGGTGATTTGTGGTTTGTGTATATGCAAACATTGCAGTTGCGCCTTTGCTCGCAGGCTCATCGGTTTCAGTATCGGAGGCCTCGCAGCATGCCTTATCATGATTTAGCCAAAACCCTAAATCCGAACCCTAACGTCTGCAATTAACAAAAGCATTCGAAACAGGTCGGGGACGTTTTTAATTTCATTTCGGCTTCCGGTCGAATCAGTTCTACACATGGAGATTGTTAAAAACATTGCACAAGAAATAAGATCCAAACATGTTTTGGAAATGTATCACTTTTGAGAGTTATTTTCCCAGCCCTTCGGGGAGAACATATTCGGGAAACGCACCCAAATCGGAAAAAACACATTGAGTTTGAAGTGAATGTTGATATAATTATTAAGGAAGTTATATTGCAAATTTGCTTAATGAAGATAATGGAAATATTGCTATGGAACTGTTCGTAAAGTTGCTTAATAATCCTTCTGGCGAAATGAACTATCCCTCCTGATGTGCTAACGGGCCCCGGGCCCGGGCCCAACCATTGGCTCGGGAGCCGGAGCCGGGCCCAGGGCATGGGCCCCCCACTTCTTTCAGTGGCATTTGGCCCCGCTAGCTTTATTGTGTTTGGCTTACTAATATTTTTCCATCATTTTCCCAATTTGAGTAGTCATTCTGTCATTCTGGCGAAATGAACAATCCTTCTTGATGTGCTAAAGGGCCTCAGGCCCGAGCCCGGGCCCAAACATTGGTCCGGGGTCCGGAGCCGCGCCCGGGCATGGGCCCCCCACTTTTTCGATTGGCGTTTGGCTTCCGCTAGCTTCATCTTGTTTTGCTTACTAGTGTTTTTTCAGCATTTGCCTCCATGTGTTTTAAATTCTGCTAGATTCATCATCTTGCTCGGGGACACCATATATATACACCACCAACACCGGGATTGGGCTTGGAAAAAACATTTTGCTTGAAGTGAATGTTGATGCAATGATTAAGGAATTTATGTTGAAATTTTGCTTAATGAAGATAATGGAAACATTGCTATGGAACTGTTCGTAAAGTTGCTTAATAATCCTTCTGGCGAAATGAACTATCCCTCCTGATGTGCTAACGGGCTCCGGGCCCGGGCCCAACCATTGGCTCGGGAGCCGGAGCCGGGCCCAGGGCATGGGCCCCCCACTTCTTTCAGTGGCATTTGGCCCCGCTAGCTTTATTGTGTTTGGCTTACTAATGTTTTTCCATCATTTTCCGAATTTGAGTAGTCATTCTGGCGAAATGAACCATCCTTCCTGATGTGCTAAAGGGCCTCAGGCCCGAGCCCGGGCCCAAACATTGGTCCGGGGTCCGGAGCCGTGCACAGGGCATGGGCCCCCCACTTTTTCGATTGGCGTTTGGCTTCCGCTAGCTTCATTTTGTTTTGCTTACTAGTGTTTTTCACCATTTGCCTCCATGTGTTTTAAATTCTGCTAGATTCATCATCTTGCTTGGGGACACCATATATATACACCACCACCACCGGGATTGGGCTTAGAAAAAAAAGGAAATGGCTGGTGTATACCATTTCCTGGTGTATATGCAAATTGTTCAAGAATGCAGCAAACACACACAAGGGGCGTCCCACGGGGACGCACCGCGCCCTCGTGGTGGTGTGTTTTGCTCCATATTTCAGCAGTTTGCATATACACCAGGAAATGGTATACACCAGCCATTTGCTTATTTTTCGCGGCCTAGATTCGGTGGTGGTGTATATATATATATATATATGGCATCGCTATTCAATTCCCGTAGATTTATCAGCTTGCTTGTCCGAATGCAATCGTCCAGCATTTCTTCAATTCTTCATTTTATTGCAGTTGGGAGCCTCTAGGGATGTGCAACATGCTCGTGGGACCATGACTAAGATGTTGTGACTAGCTCAAGTCATTCTTAAATTTGTGTGTTATTTGTTGGAATTGTATGGTTTCTGATATCTTAAGTATGACGGATGTTATACATATATGTCATGATTTGTTTGGGTGTATACCTAGCTGTAATTTGGTTACTTAAAAAACTTGATATTTTTTAAGCTTTCCATTTTTCGTTTTGGGTGCGTTTTTCGAAAATGTATTTTCCCCGAAGGGCTGGCAAAGAACTCTTAAAATTGTAAAATCCCCAAATGTTCGGATCTGATCGATTTTCAAATGATTTTATCCATTTCCATATGCAAATTCGATTCAAAACACATCCCCGATGCATTTAAACACGTCCCCGACCTGTTTTGAAGGCCCCGGGACCGGAAAACACGAAAACAGACACAAAACCTTAAAAAACTTAAAACTTGCCCCGAAATGACACCTAAGTATATGTCATGATTTGTTTGTGTGTATATATATATACACGGTAGACACTATAACTATTGCAAGAAGTTCAAGAGCCCTCTGTTAAACATATATGGAATAAGCAATACCATAAATTGCCACTCATCTGTTTGATAATCTAAACTTAGGTGTAATTATGGGGCAAGTGTTAAGTTTTTTAAGGTTTTGTGTCTTTTTTCGTGTTTTCCGGTCCCGGGGCCTTCAAAACAGGCCGGGGAAGTGTTTAAATGCATCGGGGGTGTGTTTTGCTTCGAATTTGCATATATGGAAATGGGTAAAATCATGGGAAATCGGTAAGATCCGAACATTTTGGGATTTTTTCAATTTCGGGAGTTCTTTTGCCAGCCCTTCGGGGAAAATACATTTTCGAAAAACGCACCCAAAACAAAAAGCTTAACAAATATCAAGTTTTTTAAGCAACCAAATTACAGCTAGGAAAAAGAGTCGGCCAGCTGCATGGTTGTGTTGTCATGTTTCGGATAAAGTGGGAACAGGTGCCTTTCCTTGGTGCTTGTGCACTCGGTGCTTGTGGCAGATCTGTGATCGCTCATGGTGTGTTCATGATCGCTCGTGGGGTTCCCTTTTGCTTCTTCGGGGCTTCATTGAAGCACCTCAAATAATGTTCCCAGGTTTGTGGTGCATAGTTGTTGGCCGCCTACTTCGGTTTTTTACAGCCAGCCGCGTTCGCTGTTATCGCTGGGAGAGTGCTAGACCAATTCGTACCCAGCGCCTCATCCCACAAAAATAGATACCAAACAAATTGGCAACATATTGTTAACATAGTGAAGGATCATTCAAGAGGTTGCGCACGACAAATGTGTACTAAATATATTGTGCATACTCGTTGAATGTATATTGATCGGTTCTTCATAACATGTTGACAACACATTGAACCATTGCAGGAAGCATGTGCGTAAGATATCCATCCCATTACTATTATACAACACAGGCACTATCAATATAATGTCAGTCATTGCTGAATCGATGTTCAAGATGGGCAGTATCACTCGGCTCAAGTTCCCTTGTGTTTTCGAACCCCCTTGTGCATCTTTGCCCTTTGGCCGCAGCCGAGGCCCCGCCAAGAGAGACAGAGTGGGCTGAGGCCGAGGGGCTTGCTGCTAGACGATGGCAAAGGAGGGTAAGAAGGACAAGAAGGCTTATATGGAATATAATGGGAACACTTTTCGTCATTATATTTGCAATTATTGGTACGAAGTTGGTACGAAGTTTGACGATTGCGGTACGAAATTTGTCGAACTTTCTACGAAATACAATCCCGAAGTGAGCAAATACACCCCTCGGCGGCGCTTCGCGCAGCCGGGGGGTGTATTTGGTCATAAAGGATCCAAATTTGATCACCTCGGGATTGTATTTCTTAGAAAGTTCGACAAAATGCGTACCGCAATCGTCAAACTTTGTACCAACTTCATACCAATATTTGAGAAGAGACTGACGAATATACGGTTGGTGGACGTAATTAAGCAACACTTCGGTGTTTGGGCATTGGAAATAGAATACTATGGTCAGAGTTTTGTTTGGGTGCGTTTTTCGAAAATGTATTCTTCCCGAAGGGCTGGGAAAAGATCTCCCCAAGTCGTAAAATCCCAAAATGTTTGGATTTCATCAGTTATATTATGGTTTTACCAATTTCCTCATTCAATTCGATGTAAAAAACACCCCCGATGCATTTAAACACGTCCCCGACTTGTTTTAAAGGCTCCCGTGGCAGGGAAATGGGGTTTAGGGACCCGGGTCCGGAAATTGGGGTGTAGGTGTTGCTTAATTATGTCCACCACCAGAAGGTCCCCATTATATTCCATATAACAAGAAGGCAAAGAAATCTAAGCATCGCACTTCTTCCGAGGTGCAGCCACAAGTGCCTGAGATGCCAATGATGGCGCCACAGATGCTGGGCATGCCCGCTAGGATGCACCCGCAGCAGATGGCCATGATGATGGGAATGAGGCCAATGTCTATGCCACGGGGGCGGCCGATGATGCCCCCAATGATGATTCCTCCCATGGGCATGCGAGGGCCATCCCCTATGGCCTACGCACCTTCCGGCACTGCAGCCTTTGCCGCAGCATGGGGCGGGGTGCTCCCTGCCGGCCGAGGTGCCAGAAGATCGAAGCCGATGCGTCCCACGATGGGTCGGCCGCCGCCTGCGGAGGTGGCACAGCAGGCACCGGAGGTCACCGCGATCAGTGATGGAACGAGCAGCAGTAGCAGTTCTTCGAGTAGCAGCTCCTCTGGCTCCCAGGAGGGGCAGGGCCAGGCACTACATTTCGTGCGGGAACGGAATTCATTGAAAATCTATAAATTATAATACAGGGAAGCCGAAAAACGATTGATTTTTGGCCCCAGCCGGCCCAGAAATACAAGATGGGCCAAAAGCAGAAAATACAATATGGTTCAAAAGCAGAAAGTACATGCGGAGGCAAATGCTGAAAATACTATCGGGCCATATGATGCCGGGTGGCCTTCGGCCGCCCCTCACCACATGTGGTGATTCATCATGTGGGTCGCTCGTATTTTCAGCATTTGCCTCCGAATGTATTTTCTGCTTTTGCCCATATTGTAGTTTCTGCCTTCGCCTCATCTTGTAGTTTCTGTTTTTGGCACATATTGCATTTCCAGCCGTGTGTTTAAAAGCTTCCTTGTATTTGGTTTCCTTTTTTGTTTTTGGGGCCGGTTCTCGGAAATGTGTTCTCCCCGAAGGGCTGGCAAAAGATTGTTCCGAAGAGTTGAAAATCCAAAAGTGTTTGGATTCGATCGATTGTACAATGGTTCTAACCCTTGCCACATGCAAATTCGATGCAACAAAAACACCCCAGATGCATTTGAACACGTCCCAAACCTGTTTTGAAGGGCCCCGGGGCCGGGCAATACGGTTTTGGGACCGGGCCGGAAAATAGGGCTTAGGGACCGGCACCGGAAAATTAGGTTTAGGGACCGGGGCCGGGAAATAGGGTTTAGGGATCGGGGCCGGGAAATGAGGTTTAGGGACCGGCACCGGAAAATGAGGTTTAGGGACCGGGGCCGGAAAAATAGGGTTTAGGGGCCCGGGCCGGAAAATGGGGTTTCAGGGGCCCGGGCCGGAAAATGCGGTTTAGGGGCTGCGCACAAAAGTTAGCAGTGCCAGGAGGTCGCTGCAGAGACCTCTGCAGAGGCTCCTGTGCCAGTGGTGTCGGAGGCCCCAGGCATCCTCGGGCTTGCAGCGGGTGCACCCGACGCCTCCAGCGCACCAAGGACACCGCTTGATCACCCACCTGCTGATTTTCCACAGCCGCCAGGATTGCAATGTTGATGAAATGTTTTCCGGTCCCGGACCCCTAAACTCCATTTTCCGGTCCCGGGGTCGGTCCCCAGGCCTCGGGAATGCTATTTTGGGGTTATTTGAACCGATACGGATCGACTTGGACCAAGTTTCAGCGCAAACCGTCGATTCTGGAGCCACATCTTGACATTCATGTAAATTGAGGACACCGCTTGATCACCCACTTGCTTGTTTTCCACAGCCGCTAGGATTGCAATGTTAATAATACGGGTCCCTAGCTCTGCATGGTGGAAGTTAGTCCGACCCGAATGGTTTACTCCGACCCGGAATACAAGCATTTACCCGAATACCCGAATGCAAAACTACCCCAACGGAGCGTTTTACCCGAATACTTGGCCCATGAAGGCAATACGACCCTGAGTGTGGTGTCAAGCGGTATTCCCTGCTGGAGGTGTCTAGCCGACTAGAGGTTTCTACCCGATTAGAAATTTCTCCCCGACTACCTGACTACACCGCTTGTGGTTTCTGCCCGACTAGATTTTCTAACCGAGTACCCGAATACACTTACCCGAATACTTGCCCGAGCAACTTCCACCAGCCAGTAGCTACAGACATGCAATGTGAAAAATATGGAATGTACGGAACATGTCCCACAAATTTCCACACGTCTCACACATTCCCACACTTTTCTCACAATTTTCACACATGTCCTACACATTTTTGCAAGACCACTCAAATCGTAGTGTTCCTTTCTTATTAACATTACGATGCTAGGAGTGGACCCAACGCCGGAAACAACGCTGCCTTCTGTCGTCCAAGGCCGTGAGCCTGCCGCTTCGCCAGCGGACCCGGCTGGTGATGAACGGGTGGCAGAGGAGGAGGACAGTGTGTCACAGCCACAACTTAAAAGACCAAAACCCAAGCTCGGCAAGATCGCTTTCAATATCCAGGGCGGATCAATAGCAGCCGCGCAGGCGAAAGTGCAGGTGGAAGAGGCCGTTGCCGCGGCGCGCGCGCGGCGTCTGAACACCAAGGATGCATCCACACAGACTGTGCGGGATCCCGAGCATCAAGATCAGGATGGCGCACCCGTAACGATCTGGCGGCTGCGGCCACGAGGCATGGAGTCCTTCCCGCACTTCCCCAAAGCCACCAAGAGGAAGGTGCGTGAGCCAACGATCTGTGCTGCAGCGGAAGACGGCGAAGATCGCGAATTCTTTGCGGCCTCCGGCACGGTCAATCCGGACGTGCCAGAGAAGGACGTCAGGAAGCGTCGCCTCGATGCTGGTCCCGGTGCACCACAGCAAGAGGACCTTGAGGGTCCGACGAGGGCGACAGTTGAGGCGGCTCCAGTCGCGGAGGCTCCGCAGGGTTGCGCACTTCCGCCGAGTCTACTAGCAGGAGCTCCCGTGGCGGACGCTCCACAAGGCTGTGCTTTACCGCCGAGCCTACTAGCAGCAGCTCCCGTGGCGGAGGCTCCACAAGGTTGTGCTCTACCTCCGAGTCTACTAGCAGGAGCTCCCGTGGCGGGCGCTCCACAAGGCTGTGCTTTACCGCCGAGCCTACTAGCAGCAGCTCCCGTGGCGGAAGCTCCACAAGGTTGTGCTCTACCGCCGAGTCTACTCGCAGGGGCTCTCGTGGCGGAGGCTCCACAAGGTTGTGCTCTGCCGCCGAGTCTAGTGGCGGCGGGTGCCCAACCGGTGTCGGATGAATCAAGCTCGGATTCCGAGTCACCCGCATCAGATGTCTTGCAGGAAGCACTAGCCCGGACACTGTAATGCCGTTTTGGCTCAAGACTCCCTTCTGTCTCCCCTTGCTCCTTTGTGTGCAGATGGTCGGGCTGGTTTTCTGGCGGAGTGACAACGGCCTGGAAAGCACATGTTTGAAACACGTTTGATGGTATGACAATTGGTGCGAAAACTAACATCATACTTACGTGAAATATATATATATATATATATATTGGACACCTCGTTTGTATTGTACACTTTTGCCTGACATGTGCTTCACGTATTTTTCATGTAAGTTGTCACACCAGTTTCATGCCACTTAGACAATCACACTGACAATATGCTGGATGGGCATGCCTAAAGATGGCATGCGATATGAATCTGCGGAGTTGGGCGTGCAGTCGCAGGTCGGGGCCTCGTATGGTCGCAGCTGGCGCTCCTTGTCCTGGTCCATGACTCCATGCTACGTCTCTCCCAGTTTGTCATGTTGCTGCGGGCATTGGGTAGTTGCTTCCACGCTGGTTCGACGTGCCTCTGGGTGGGCTTATGCTTGTATCTCCTGGGGCGGCTGCACACGTGGTGTTGTTCCCTTGCAACTCATGTGCTTCTGAAACGGGCAAAGCTGACTGCTTCATAAGTTCTGGGGCTCTGAGTCGTGGTGTTGTTCAGTGGCTTGTTTTCGCGCCGGGTTGCACGCCTTAAGTTTGTATTTCAGAAACGATGGTGCGTCTTGTGAATATGGCCGATAGGATCTTCACATTCAGAGACGATGGTGCGTCTTGTGGTCTACAATCCAGTGAAGCCTTTCAATCTCTCCGATGAAGAGAAAGCAAGATGCAAGAAGAGCGCCGCGAAGTCTAAGGGGAATGACACCGTCGCTGATTCTTTGACAGCTTTTGCTTGCTATGACAATGAGGTCGGGGACCCATCGAATGACGACAAGATCATGAACAAGTCGCAATTGACTCTGCTATGCTCACAGATGGTGACCTTCGATGCTGCTGTTTTCGAGGAGCCAAGGGTTGGCGCTGAGGAAGATGATGATGCCGAAGGCTCCCGGTTGTATTAAAATTGGCCAATTGCTGTTGAAACCATGATTTTCCGTACACCTCCACCGGGTTCGGGCCAAACAAAATCATATGTTTTACGTATGTTCAACGTGTGTTGAGCAATTTAGTAATGTGTATGGTGTTAGTTTCGAAACTACTTGCATAAAACAAGTCTTAATTGTGAGAATGCTCGATTCTGGATTCAGGTTGTGCCCGGTTTTGTCAAAACTACCAATTCCGCACTTCCATCTGCCTCCCGGCCCTTATATATTATTTAATTTGTTTAAGCCGTGAAAGTTTACCCACGATTTGTTCAAATGAATGATGCATTGTTGAATATATTTAGTTTTATGCTCTTCGATGTGCAACATAAATCTTTCTACTGGGAATAGTACCACCGGGAGCCCCAACCGATGGCGGCGAGCGCTCGTTTTTTAGTGGCGGCGACAAGGGCCTTGCCGAGACAGATGCGTGAGGCCTTTTTGTCGAAGTAGGAGTTCTTTGCCGCCAGTGTGGAGCCCATGGGAGTGTGCATCTTAGAGATTGTGGCAGTGCAAGAAACAATAAAAACTGAAGCAAAACATACATTATCGATTAATTGGGAAATCTTGTCCATAACGGCCCCAACACACCCTTGCACCGGCTATTGGCCTATACTTTATCAACGCTCTCACGAAGTCTTTTCTTCTTTGGATTAGTACCCGGTCTTGCTTGCACGTACTGTTTTACTTTTTTTTCGGCCGGATTCCAAAATCTGGATTCGGCACGAAACTGACAGTCAAAAATGCCACGGACGCAAAAACACCTGCAAATTCGGCGTCTCGGCGAACCGAATCCAATGGACGACGTCCCGGACCAACATTCCGCCAAAATCCATGAAAAAAAGTTAAAACTTTATTTGGCCTACCCGAGCAATCCTGGGAGTATTGGGGAAATGGTGCTGGTCAACCAACTTTTTTAACGCCTCGAGCCTCTGAGAAGCCTCGACGTTTGTGCTGGGGCCCATGGGGGCCCATGGGCCCATGGCCCGTGTAGAGTCCATGGGGCGTGTGCAACACATGTTCTGTGCATGGGAGGAAGTTTCTCAGAGATTAGAAGCATAAGAAACAATAAAAACAAAAGAAAACATACATGTTCGATTAAAGGCCTCCATGCCCAACATCCTACAGAGTGGGATGTTGGCCCAAATATACAGAAACATATGACAATATTGAAAAAACAAAGGCCCCGCCTGGGGCTGAGCTCCGGAGTTGTCGATTTTTTTATGCCAATTTGTGTTGCACATTTGGCCTCACATCCCACTTTGTAGGATGTGGGGCCTGGGAGCAGGATGCTGAGCCCTCAACATCCTCAACATCTACTCAACATTCCACCCCATGCAATGGCCTGATAATGGGGTCTAATATATGATACTATTGTGTGCTTGGGGACACTCGGAGCTAGATGGCCTATCATTATCTTGGACAACAGTGGGGCTAAGGTCAAGCCATTACAATATTGTTGTTAATTTGTGTTAACACCTATTAATCACATTTGTGGGATGAGGGGGGCGCAGGGTGGGGGGCCGCGGAGTTTGTAAAAGACCTCCCGCCCACCCCCTATTTTTTGCGGGTTGAAAAACAAAACCAGTCATGGCACGCTTTCTCGGTATTCGTTTTCATCGTTTTCTTAATTCAAACCTGGGGAACTTCAGTCTCCAGACACCCCAATAACCATTTGTGGATAACCTTAACTGGGTACCATATAGGCACCGATACGACCGTTTCCGGTAACCGAAACGCAAGAGCGCTTGTCTTCCCCCATGCGGTTGTAGCAGAAACACGGCGAATTTCCGAGCCCGTTTTTATACAGGGAATCTGAAATTTCAAAACACATGATTTGGTTCATCCCGTTTGGCCAAATATACAAACGAAAATCGAGTGCAAACTAGCGGAGGCCAAATGGCGATAAAAGAAGCGCCGGGCCCCACACCAATTTTGGGGTCCAGCCCCGGGTCTGGGTCCCCCACTTCTTGTACTGACTCTTAGCCTCCACTAGCGCTACTACCTTTAGTCCACTTCATATTCTCTCATCATGTGATAATGTTTTCAACAATTTTAAATTGGGGTTCCCTGGAACAATTACATGCATCAGGGGCCCCCCCGGAACAATTATATAGGCCTTCCGGGTCCATCCGACCAACTGGAACAATAAGAAGGGCCCCCGATATATAGTAGAATTATTTTTAAATATAGATATGTATATATATATATATATATGTGCATGCAGGGCCCATCAAGATAAAATACAGAATGCATTGCGTGGGGTAGTGATGTTGTAGTTGCAGTTGCTTAGTTGTTTCAGCTGAGAGGGAATTCCTGAAACCACCACATCAAACATTGAAAAACAAATTATATATGCGTTTGTGCATATACTTACTATTAAAACTTGCGGGATTGTCTCCGAGGGGGGGGGGGGGCACTAGCGCATTGGCGGTCTCGGGCGGCAGTGCCCACACGCAGATGCAATATAAATTCCGGCAGCGGCCTCATGCAGACGCCTGGCAGGAGGGATCGGTCACGTCAGTGCGTCGCGGCCAAAGAGAGCACAGCAAAGACACTCTCCAATGGGACATCATTGGTGCCAGATAGTGGTCTTGAGGATTATGCCAATATGCAGTTTCAATGATCAAGAATGAAAGAATAAACACCTTGTACGTGTATATATATATATATATGAATTCACCAACAAGTCTCAACACATTTTTGATGAGTATATCTATATATCTGCAAGTGTATTGATTTTGTGTATATGTGATATAATTCTAGCTATAAGTTAAATGTATTTCAGAAAGTTTGAACGCCATGCCAACATTTCGAGCAAACAGGTTCGAACTTATCTTCCTGCGAACACAATTGTGGGAAAATCCCCATATTTGCTGTTTTTGCAAAATCATTGGGCGAAACATGTTTGGGGAAGCCAGATCGTGGAACTAAATCTGCATTTGAGTTGCATAATCGATTTTGTTAGTTGCACACTCGGCATTTGTAGTTGCACAATCCGGTTTGCCCCACAATTGTTTTCCAACGAATTTCAAAAGAAACACGTGTGAGATTATTTCCAAGCATGTTTCGGTCGGACATATTTTTTGAGATTTTGCGTTGTCGGTCAAACGGGGAAAGCTCAAGCTTTCTGAAATTCAGACAAGCTATAAGGATATATATATATATATATGTGGACGTCCGAAACAAATGTGTTTTATTTTGTTTCAAAAAAGGTGCCGATTACGTAGGGCACCAAATTGAGTTGCAGAGTCGGCCGGCCGCCGCCGCCCGCGGCCGCCGCCCGCCCGCCGTGCGCCGCCGCGGCCGGCCGGCTTGGGCCCGATGGGCCTATGGGCCCAATGGGCCCATGGGTCCCATGGGCCCCATGGGCCCTTTGGGCCCCATGGGCCCCATGGGTCCCCAGGGGGCCCCATGGGCCCCATGGGCCCCATGGGAGCCATTGGCCCCATGGGCCCCTTGGGCCCCTTGGGCCCCTTGGGCCCCATGGGCCCCATGGGCCCCATGGGCCCCATGGGCCCCATGGGCCCCATGGGCCCCATGGGCCCCAACGGGCCCCATGGGGCCCCAGGGGCCCATGAAGGTTTATGGTTTGATATTTTGTTGGCCGGATTACATAGGATCCGCCGGTCTGTTTCGGACACCCACATATGTTTTATCTCGCCCAGCGGGGTCCACTTGTCACTGTCTCCCAGGGCGCGAAGCGCCCCCGGGGTGATGTATATACAAACTGCTATATTTTACCACAGTTTGCATATACACCACCAAATCGTCCACACCAGCCATTTCCCTATTTTTTCTAGGCCCCAACCTGGTGGTGCTGTATATCTTTGGGGTCCCAATATAAGTATATATGTTTTATCTCGCCCAGCGGGGTCCACTTGCCTCTGTCTCCCAGGGCGGCCGTGGCAGCGGCAGGCTCGTGCAGTCGCCAAGCAGCCGGTCCGCCGGCAGCGGCCTCATGCAGACGCCTGGCAGGAGGGATCGGTCACCTCAGTGCGCCGGGGCCAATGTTAGCACAGAAGGTTGAATAGGTCCATGTAAGACCCGGCTGTATTTTCGGAGGTATTTTTATTTTTTAAGGTTTTATATTTTTATCAGTTTTAATTTGTTTTTACATAGTTTTAATGGTTTTAATTGGTTTAAATGGTTATTTGAGCCGATACACCTCGAAATACACCAAGTTTCAGCTCAAATGGTCGACTCTCGACCCGAATCGTGGCATTTTGGGAAATTGGCCTATGGGCTACTGGGGTGGGGGACCACTCTCCGAGAGCTCAAGGTGCCGTCAGGAATTGCGCCCTAAAAAAAAAAATTAAGCATCCAAACTGCAGCCGCGAAGTACTGTTGACCTAATACTGAGGCTACACCCTAAAGGAAATATATACAGGAATCCTATGCAAATATCTAAACACATATTAATTAAGTCCGGAATGGGATTTGCTACCCATGCTGAGCAGGCAATATATCAGAAAATACTTGTAGTAACAACTCATGCTCTCAAAATATGTCCATCATCCTAGTTTGTGCTGAGTTTTATATGGTTTTATATGGTTTTATATGGTTTTATATAGTTTTATATAGTTTTA
>Ga0099797_100798_pt1 | contig 18847 bp, 11 predicted proteins | sample Uncmet_Sort48C_1_FD_89871 | JGI IMG/M metagenome (GOLD analysis project Ga0099797, IMG submission 89871) | Marine eukaryotic communities from CALCOFI LINE 67, Pacific Ocean - C012_Sort48C_1 | ecosystem: Environmental > Aquatic > Marine > Oceanic | place: Pacific Ocean: Monterey Bay | collected...
TAACTACATGAATGAATTTGGGGCAATCACCCTGTGTTTTATCTAAATTAGATAAGAGGAAGATGGTATTAGGTGTTAAAGGATGATTCAGATTGAGATTGAAACTCAGATTTGAAAATAATTGTGTTAATATTACAGCATTGGATTGATCTGAGAATTAAATCAAGAGACGATTTAAGAGACATTGATGTTGTTACAGATTCAGTGAAAAATTTTGTTTCTCTTCAACGGATCACCACCGATTGTCCTTGATGCAAATTATTCCTAAAATTTTTGGTTCTAAATTACATCACTCTTTTGAAAACGATACTAGTATAACTGAACGGGGAACGATTTTGACATATTCTTTCTCGCTTCGATAATTAATACATTGCCTTCAAAGTTCATTGAGAAAAAATATTTTCGCTCTAATTCAAACGAGAAACAGTTCAGGGTTTGATAGTAAGTAGTCCGAACAAGGGAAAAATATTAATGATGTGGGAGTGTTGCCCATGTGACGGCTTGACAACTTTGTTTCGCACCAGAATACTAACGAGCGATGAGGTACCCGAAAATAATATTTGCACTGGCTTAGTCGAAATCATAATAACTTTTTTCTTGGGAAAATTGTAATTGACGTCTCTAATTTATTTGGGTCACATAAAGCTGTTAGAATCCATCTCAAGACTCTCCGACTTTACTTTTAACACAACATACAAGACTATAAAATAGCACAAAAGTGCATCAATAATATTTTCGTTCGAAATCTCTTCTGCTACTGACATTTAACAATGGGTATTAGTGCTAACTGAATCTGCAACTGAATTATCTAACTCATTAAAAACTCCGTTTTCTTTACAGCTAAGTATCCAAGATACTTTTTTAATCTGCTTTGTGTTGATATGTTGGTGAGATACTCGCATAATTAAAATTGACCATTACATAATAAGGCTCGTTAAAAATAGGAAGCGTAGACTTTTGCCATAAGTGCTCGAAGATAAACCAGTAGTAGCATATTACTCTTCTTCTGGATGATACTACATGATTCGAATGTTGTATCAATACCTCCTCGTCTATTTTACAAAATTTTAGTGAAAATTATCTTCTTCGGCTTCCTATATTCGTTGGAAGTTGTTGTGGTGTGTTGTAAAGAAATTAACAGGGAGTACAATTTAATTTAAAAGTTGAAATGTTTCAGTTTTTGATTTAAACATGCTAGGATATGATTAAAGAAAAGTAAGTTAAAAAGTTTCAAATTTAATTAAAATGATGAGGATGGAATCTATAGTTTCAACTGTATTTAACAAAGAAATTATTAAAAATGACAACCTTTTGGAGAAATAATGTTGCTGATACACACAATTGAAAGTCTTATCGTTAGATGTTTTGCAAATTACACTGACTATACTCTCTAATTAAAATCAAGTATCAAGGAATACAATGCAATTATTTAAAGTGCCACGGTGACTCAACACATTATTAATCTTTTAAGTTTTTATCACTCTACATTTAATGTTTAGCTCCTTCTTCTTTTTTCTCTCCCTCTTCAGGCTTCGGTGCTTTCGGCGCGAAGTTGAAGCACAATACCGTCACAATCACTCCAATACCTCCAATAATGGCATCAGCCCATTTGGTATCGTTTCTCTTAGCCCCGTCGTTCACGAACATGAGCTGAAGCATCACGAGAATGGCCATCGCGAAGGCCGACAAGAGGTTTTTCATCAAAGAGGAGAGCACCTTGGAGACGAGGGCAGAAGTCCAAGACTGACCCATGTTGGAGAGGAGAGCGAGAATCCAAGGACCACGGGAAATGAAGACCCAAGGGAGTGGGTTGTAGGTATATTCGTGGACGAGGGTGAAACCGTAGGGGTTACGGAGCTGTGGTGGGGTTTATATAATTTAATAAGTCAGGTGGATCAAATAAAAGTCAATATTATTAGTTGAATGAGACAATAATTTATAATAATAACAAATTCAATGACCAAATAAAAATCAAAAATAATTTAATGAGATCATTATATACATCCTCTCTTTTGTCCTCGTTGATAAGTCTGTTAGGATCAATATCAGACTCAGCAAATTTGTAAAGGTTTTCGGTTCCAACTCTCGCCTTTAATTCGTTATCACTTTGATCGATTTCACAGAGCTCTTTGCTGCAAGCATTGGCAGGTACTTTTCCTAATCTAGTCCAGAATCTTCCCGTTTGATTCATCTGGTCTAAGTACCTTTTCATACTCAGCACCTTCGTATCAGCAGAAACCTCAGTTGAATAAGCGAAGTTAGTGTTCTGGTCATTTGTTGCGATGAAGAGACCCACATCCCGCATCTGTGGCTTCGAAGCAGCGGCGTCCATAGATGCTTCGATTTTCGGACGAAACTTCTCTTTAATCTCTGAGAAGTCCTCTGCCAAGATCACGGAAACCTTTGTTCCTTTTCTCTTTGCGTTGTTGAAGTACTCCATGGCGCTAGTAGTTGTCGCTCTCGCAGCAACATTAGCAGGAGTACATTCTGGTTCCTCAGTTTCCATGTCACCACTTCGCAAATTCTCTGCACAGGTAAAAGGAAGGTCTGCGCTTTCGGACACACTGAATTTTAAGGTATCGATCGCGTTGCTGTTGTCCATACGTTGGATTTTCAGAGAAGCAGACACTTCGCGAATGTATGTTACAGTCAGGGAGGTATCAGGTACGTCGACACTCGAACTTCCACACCCACTGCACTCTACTTGAGTGACACCGCTAGACATCTCTCTCTTGTAGGTGGTGGTGGTAGTCCAGAGGTTTGTTGCCACACGCGGTTGTCTCAGGGCGTCTGCTGCGCCCTGCACTTTTCCTACAACATCCGGACTACTCAGAATTCTCGTCACTGCATTCTGTATGTTTTGGACATCCTCATTCTCTTCGAACACTGCACCCACGTTGTTATACCAATAATTCTTCCAGTTTTTGGAATAGGTCTTTTCTTTCTTTTCTTCCAGTTTATCGAACAATGCCTGGATGCCACCGGGTTGCCCCAATGCCGATGCTTTTAGCTGATTCAGGGCTCCGACGAAGTCAAAACCTAGTCTCTTCATCTCTTCCGGAACAAGGCCTTTGTTGTGCATGGTGAACAGCGTTTCGGGCTTCCCTGTTTTGAAACCGTGGTCGGCGATAACATTGCCGTCATCATCTTTCTCTATCTTTCTCTCCAAAACTGATGCAGGGACTGAAGGACGATCACGAGTAAACAATTTCATTGGGAAAAATACGGTATTAGATCCGATTCGTGTTTCGTATCCCAATTGCACAGAGAAACTCTCGTACAATGTTGATGGGACCACTTTATCCGCCTTGAATTCAAACAGTGCTTTGCCAAACGACGACACATCAAACATCATGTTGTAAGAGTTTCCCTGCATCTTCCTAATAACACTTGGCGATTTATCTTTCTGTCTCTTCAGTCCTGCTGCCACTGGCGATCCCACCCCATTCAAATAGTAAACTCTATCCCACCAACTATTGATGCCACGCTCTTCATTTACTGGTTGAAGTCCGGACAACTGACTCGTAACACCCGCGTACCCCTCAATCATACTGTACAATCCATTGGTGACCATGCTCTTTCTGATTTTTTGCTCCAGCGTTGAACCTTTGTTTGTCTCAGGAACGGACCACACCATCAAATCCTCAAAACCGGCAGCACCATCACTTCGTTTGTCATCCACGTGCCAGCTTCTTAGGTCGAATTTGTTTGGAAGTAAGACATGAGGATCCGCAACACCATTAATCATTGGCGTGAATGGTTCGACTGAGAAGAACTTGTCGTTGGCCAACATGTACCCCGCAGTCCTGATTTGCCCAGTGAAGAGACCGGTTGCCTCGTTAAACTTCTTACCCCTCCACCAGACTCCATCTTTATAGAGATCAGTTCCCCAATTTGCAAGCAGGTTAGTGGAAAACAGACCAACAATCGACGCTGCCAAAGTCCAGATCTCGAAGTGGAATTTCTGCAAAACAAACGGCAATTTCTTCGTCGCTTTCATATGCTTTTCTCCCAACAGAGATCCCAAAACCGCTGCGAAATTTGATCCTAACGACAAAATGAATCCAAACACAACTGGTCCGTCCAAAGAGATCGGTTCTGGATCGGCGTCCTTCATGTAGGTGAACTGAATTACACTTACCATAATACTGGCCATCAACCACCACTGAAGTCCTGTGTATCTGCTTCCCAGCACGAATGTACTCATGATAGCGGTCAAGATAATTCTAATGTTCGTGAATGCTTTTCTAGTTGGCGGGTCCAGGAAGCTGTTCTGCAGGATGTTGAACAGCTGGGACACCGAAAACATGAAAGACGGTAGGATGTAACCTTTGGACATTTCCCAATCAAACATTTTTGAGAAGGCGTCAGACGGTCCCAAAACAATGAGAGTCCCGACGATGGCGACTATAATGTTGAGGAAGGATGCGACAATTGGGAATAGAGACCCGTTGATGGAAAAGGCATTGTGAGGCTCAAAGATGTACTTACCGAGATCGGCAAAGAGGAAAGTACCGACAACGAAGATGGCGAAACCCCTGAGGAAAGAAGTAAATTTGAAAATAAATCTTTGGAGTCTAGATTTTTGAATTGACTGACTACTACTTTAATGGATAGTTCTTTCACAGTAATGTTGTGATACTTTTGCCACATTTATTCTAATATTTTTGTCATGTCAGTACTAAACTGTCGCTCTCTTCGATCTATTTTTAAAATTTTATGAAAAGGACATATTAGTCTCTCTCCCTCTCTCCCAAAAAATCAAATTAACAGTACACAACATCAATCAAAGCACAACAAATCTATACATGTTATTATCCTCATCAGCTCCATTCTTTGCCAATGGCTCACCCGCCACCTGTTTTGCTGTCTCCAAGTTTTCTTTCAAGCTTCTAACTTTTCCTTCAGCCGCCTTCTCCCTGGTCTGCTTGATCTGCTCCGCTCCTTCCGTGGAATCAGCCACGGACAGATTGTCATCATCATTGCCTTCACCGCCTAGGCCGGCATTAATTGCGTCCTGGGGAATTTCTTCGTCGATGTAGGGATTAGTGTACGGTCCGCCAACCAACGGCTGGGCTTCGTCTCCCTCGTGAACAGGGAGAATAGGCTTGCCACCAGACATTATTTTGTATTTTGTTGTAGATTTGTGGTTAAATAATAAATTTAGTGGTGGTGTTCAACGAACGTTTAACTATGAATTATTTTAATTCTTTATTAATGTAAGCAGGACAATATTAAAAATACTGCTGCTGTTGTTGTTGAAGAATTAAATGCGAATCATTGGAAAGAGGGATGGATGATGTTGAATACGATGGAAAGAATTTCGGAGAGAGAACTTTGTTTTTTGGAAAAGGACTTATTAAGAATTTGAAAAGAGAAACTTGATTTTGGAAGAATTTAAGACGGACATTCTTGTTATTATTAAGAGAGAGCTTTAATTCGGAAGAAGAAAAGACAGTCGAGAGATTCTTTACCGAGATTTTGTGTGAAATTCAGCATTTTATTTTTCAGATTGAAGTTGGACGGACATTTATAAACACGATTTTTACTCTAGCTGTAATGAAAATATCTTTTTATGAAATTAAAATAATCTCAAATCACAACGCACATTTCGGCCAATGAGGCTGCTAAGTATTCAATAATTTTGTAGTTCAAATGTTCTGTAATTCTGATCTAATTTTCCTACTGCTATAAATCTAAACAATAATTCTCAGTTTTTAATGCTATAAATCTAAACAATAATACTTTCAATACATTTTAAAAGAAGTTAAAGCGACAAGCAATGTACTTGCGCCATCTTTTTTTCTTTTCCACATTTATACTGCCCTGTTAATTTTAATTTTTTCCACTATAAATCTAATAAACAACAAATATGCTATAAATCTAAACAATAATTTTCTTTATAGTTCAGTCTACCCAGACCAAACTCCCCTTAAAATAATAATCATTATCTTAAATTATCCAAATACTAATACTCAACACTAAAAGTCTAGATTCCCCTCACAGCACTTCAAACACAAAATATTCCATACACACTTCCCTCATTGTCTCCTCTGGATGTCCAGGCAAATACAAAAATTTACCGGACTTCGTACAGTTTAATTCTGAACTACTACCACTACTAGTAGTGCAACTACTGCGTCTTTCAACCAATTTCCACAGTCCCTCATCTTCTAATTTCTGCGCTGCTGCCGCTTCCCCTCTAATCCCTTGCTTCTTCTCTCCACGATCCCAATGCGGAACTTGATGGGAAAAGTAGACACGACCTTTAAACTTAGTAGTGGAATTTTTCTTCTTTGAGATTAGACTTGAATCTGTTTCACCATTTAATTTCGATCCCTTCAGCAATCGGATCCACTCTCTGAAAATTGCTTCATAATTAGATAAATAACTCAGAACATTACCTGCTATAATCACATCAAATGAATTCGATTCCAAACACGCTGGGTGCCAAAACTTCTTCATTTCCCTTAAACCAGCCAATTCCTCTAGATTCCCCAAAATAACTTCATCGTAAATCTGATTATTGGACCCGCTGTTCTTCTTCTGAATAACATTCAACGCTTCCTGGCAACAATCCATACCCACCAAGCGAGGTTTCCCCATAATCTGTTTCTTCCAAGATTTCTCGTAATAATTCAAAACAGCTTCTCCACACAACCCCGTCCCACACCCCACATCTAAAATCCTCATATTCCCACCTCCCCCAAGATTCTGGTCCACCACCATTTTCGCCAGTCTCTCGTCGCAAACATAGCCCCATTTCTCCTTCATATCCTCATCGTAACATCCGGTCTTGCACCAGCCATTGAAGAAAGCGAGGTTATTTTGATAAGAATTGGCCTCCTTGTGTCCGTTGACGAGGTTGTTTAAGACGCGGCCGAAAGAGAAAGAGAGACCGTCTGGGGTGAGGCCGGCGGTGTCCACGGCATTGGATGAAGAATGGAAATCTTTGGTTTTGGAGGAGATGGGAGAAGGAGGATGACTTGATGAGACAATGTGGTGACCATTGCTAGAAGAAGTACCATTAGCTATAGCACCATTAACGACGTTGTTATTACCAACAACATCGAGAAGGAGATTGTTTTTTCTTGGCATATTATTACCTACTCCGTTCGAGATACTTCCGTTACTCACCATAGAAGGTGTGATATAATTAGGCGAAGAGCTACTCCAACTGCTTTGTCTTGTCAATTCCTCCCCCACATGTATATCTTTCACAGCATAAATTTCGTATCTATCCTCCTCGATAAATTTCACCATTTTGGTGTTAAAACTCCCCGGTTTGCTGTTCACCCCGTAAAACATAGCCAGTCCTCCGCAAGTCACTCCGGAACTCGCCGGCCCCTCCGCAGCGTTTTCTTGCCAATTCAAAACGAACTCACTCTCCTCGCAAAGTCCTTTTTGTGCTGCTGAATTCTGAGAAACCGGCACCCTTCTCACAATCCCGTACTCGATTAAACTTCCTGCCTTTATCAAACTGCCGCTCACATTGTACACTCCCGTAACATTGTTGTTTTTTGTTAGAACTCCTAGTTCAAACTTGCCTGCTCCAACCTGGGATTTCTTTGTGCGCTGCTCGAATGAGGGGATCTGCGCGCCTTTTGACTGGAGCAAGAGCGGGAGAACCCCGTTGGATTGGTAGATTTTTTCGTATTGAATTAAAGGGGGGACAGTCAGGACCATGATGACGATTCAGGTGGATCAAGGGGTGTTTTTTTTAGGGAATAATTCAATGATATTATTACTTATTAATATAATTTACAGGTGGCTAAGGCTGACTGTATAAAGTCTGCTGAGATGCGAGAATATAATGAATTGTGTCAAGGAATTTAGCTCCTAGTGAAGGAAAAAATAGTGATTCAAGCCTTCTCTTTTCAATTTTTGTCTCTCGAAAATGATGGTTGTGAATGATAGTGTCTCGTAACAAATTTGCGTTTCTCTCTTTTGATAAAAATAGCATTTCAAACTCTCTCGATGAAGTCAGTTACACTGCATTACTGTACGTATTGCTGAGTTACACTTAGATCTTCTAAGTCAGGCAAAATCCATCTATGAAAAATCAAATGCGATAAATAACTTCAGATCAAGAACCTACTAGTCTTATGAAGTAGGAGGCAAGTGAAAAATGACAACATAATTGACACTATTATAATAATGACGAGTACTATTATCCACAAGTAGTTAATTTTCTAACAGATAATAATGCCACAAAGGGTAAATTGCTTTTAATGTATCGTCTTTAAAGAAAGAAAGAAAATCAGTAAACGTCGATGGAGACAGAAACAGAGGGACAAATATTAGGAGTCAATACCATAAAACAACCAAACAAATCAAACGTTCGGTAAGGTCAATAAGTAATTATAGAAATACAACTTGTAAAAATAGTACAAGACTGTCACAGTCTATGCAGATTTTGCGGTCTAGGTAATACAAAGCATAATCATTCGTTTTCATTCCATGTAAATTAAAGGTGCTTCCATTAGATCAAAAACAGTAAGGCGCATTCCATCTTCTGCCTCCATTCTAGTCTCTGGATTCCTGTCAAGCAACTGGTTGATGATATATCTCGCATTCTCACCGACCCAATGAGGATACTCGATATCCTGGCCAATCATAATATTAAATGGAAACTTCCCGTGACAATTCAGACAGTAGGCAATCACGCCGATAGCCCACATATCAACTTCTCTGCCGTATTCATGTTGCTTGATCAATTCAGGCGCAAGGTAGTGGTCTGAGCCACAAACAAAATTCGACCTTGGGTAGGGGAACATAGGATCATCTACGCTCAACGTCTTCGCCAGCCCGAAATCCGCAACTTTGATACCGGAGTCCTTTTCCTTTGATGACAGCAACACGTTCTCCAGCTTCAAATCTCGGTGCATGATCCCACATTTATGAATAAAACTCAGCGCCAGAAACAGCTCCGCCATAACTTTTTTCGCGCTTTCTTCAGAGTAAACACCGCCTCTCAATCGAAGTCTCTCTAACAGATCACCACCGTCACAATACTCCAGTGCGAGGATACTGGACAGCGGGCTCTCATCATGGTACCATTTCATAGACACAATGCAGCCGTGTTTAAATGGAGCAAGTCGCTCAAGCGCGACCCTCTCTCGACGTATTGCTTCCAATGGGAGCATAGAGTTTGTTTTCGTACAGACAGCGGCATCAACTACTTTAAGGATAAGTAGTTGACCATCTTCAGGGAACGCTTCAGTTTTGAAAATTTTAGAGAAGCCGCCTTCAGCAATTTGTTGCATAAGATTTATATTAGTCTTCTTGCTATGTTGACGGGCTAAGATATCCGAACAAGTAGTTGGAATTGGGTGTGTTGGACAAGAGAGACGGATGCTTGTGTCTTCACAAAATTTTGATGAACTTAGCAGCTCATTATAATTGGGGCTGTCATAGATGGGAACTGCTTGTAATCTTTTTTGTACCAGTGCCGGGGCTGCAGAACAAGTTACAGTGTTGGAGGATTCCGGATTAATAATGTTAGCTACGTCACCATTATTCTCGTCGACGTTTGTTAAATTTGTAGACTCGTCAGTTTTCTTGGGAATCTCCGACTGCTCCGCAGTAGATTCTGAAGCTGTTTCAGGAGTATATTCGCTTCTTGAAAATCCAGTTGGGACTTCTGGCGGAGCTAGGATTCGGGGCACTCTGGATTCGGATTCAATTTCTGGTGCCTTGATTTTTGTTTCAATGTCAGCCTCAGGTTGTGCTTTCACGTCTCGTTTTCCTGCAATCAATAGTTTGCCTGGATTTTGTCGCGCAAACAACGACTGAGGAGCGTCGGTATTGCTGTCAGAAGTTACACTTTTTGGAACACGCGGAGCTACTAATTTACGTCTACTATTAGGCATTCGGACTCCTTGAGTAGCGAAATTAGTAGGGGAGGCTTTTGCTGTTGCCACTTGACGTTGGGGTGCCAGGAGCGGCACCGTAGTTCTTGATACAGTCCTAGTGCCAAGTCTGGCAGTGGCAGGATTTTGGGTAGTACTACTAAATACCACCGGAACTTCTCTTTTATGTCTATTAAGTAGGACAGGACCTTGAGCTGTGACAACAGGTCGTCGATATGTCACTGGTATCATCCTCGAAATTCTTGTAGTAACCGGATGCTGAACTGAGTCTGGTCCATGTGGGTTATTTATATAGACTTGGCGAACATTAGGGGTAAAATATGTCCCGATGACAGAACTTGGGAGAAGACAGAAAAATAGACTACTACCGTGCATGAGTCCCATAATATCAAAGATAACTTCTAAGTCTAGAGTTGCTCTTAAAAATTGTACAAGACTGTGACGTCGACGACTTTGAGCTAGTAAAACTAACTTTTAATTTTAATTTAGTAACAGTTCTTATAATTTAGTACTACTAATACGCTAAATTTAAGGACTGGTAGCTATGATTATCAGTCCGATACTGGAACTGATATCACTGGGAATGATCCTGGATCTACTTTTGTCGTTTTAAAATAAGAAGAGAAAGTATCAAAGCATTTCTTTAAATTTGGTTGTCGCTGACCGCAAACCGCATCTAATTTCAGTCCTCTTCAGTCTCCGCTTGAAGTCTCCGCTTGAATTAGAATTACCTCGCCCCACATTTTTTCTTTAATAAGTATCGCTTAAACTTCGCAGCAGCATGTCAATTTTCGCTTTTTCAAAGAACATGAGACTTGAGTCTTGACTTACGCTTAATAAGAAATTAAAGAATTTTGTCACAAATATTAACTTACAAACTACCATTGAATGGGTCTGCCACTGAATACTAAATAAAAATGTTGAGCTACTTTGTCACGTATGTAACTAATTGTATTGTCCAGTGGCCAACGTATTTTTTTTTCTGCCACTTCAATCTTGGACTCAGGGAGTATGTTTTAAACGTTAAATAAATGTCATAAATCTGATAACATAAGAGATTAGTTATCTACAATAGAAAATTAGTGTTTGGAGAAAGTAAAAAAAGGTCCTTACATTATGCTGCAACCTCTAATCGAAACCTCGAAATGACTGCATTGTGGTCCGTAAATCCATTATTGCCGTTCATTGCATCGATAATGGCAGTGCGATTTCCATTTAACGTCTTGAAAACTGTAGCACCATTGGGAATTGAGGCTGGGAGATTATCGGCTAGTTCAAGACGGTGAGATGGCGATTTGTAATAAATCCAGTCTACAACTCCAGTGAAATGAGAACTTTTCGTTTCAAGGTTATTTTCATCGAATTTCCAAGTGCTTTTAAATCCCTGCTGTTGCAAAGCATCGTGCACGCCTGTTTCGTACTCAGTGGTGAACTTGGTTAAATCAGCCCTCTTGACAGTGTTTCTAATCAAATGTCTGGTTTTACGTATGGTTTGCTCACCGTATTTCAGTTTATAATGATCAAACATCGGGTTTTTTACCCATCTATTTTTTTTTGGTTCCTGCCATTTTTCCCGAAGCTCTTGGTATATATTATTTCGCCAATAATGCAACACGTTTTCCTTGTTGTATTCAGATCCAAATTGATCTTTGTGCATTGCGTTAAAATCTCCAGCAATAACAACTGGTACATCTGGCCCAAATTTTTCCAGAATCCTTTTTTGCCAGAGGTTTACCTGTTGAACACGAACATTGACGGCTTTACTAGATTCATTTTTCAATTCAGCCTCAGTATCCTTCGAAACTTTATCCAGTAATGAGACAGCGTCTTGAAAACGACCACCTTCGAGATGCGTGGAGCAAGTAACAAACCCACGGTTGGCGATTGTGAGCTCTTTTGGAATAGTTACACTTGTTTCTGGTTCATCATCAACTGATACTAAATGCACACAAACCGCTGATCTCCCGTAGTCTCCTTCTTGATCCAATCGAACTGTCAACCTATCGATCATCCTGAACACCCTCTTATCGTACAGCACACCATTACTCAGGTTGACATATCTTGGATCAGTTTGCCACTCACGCGCAGAATCCTCGACGAAACTATAGTCTTCACCGAAGTAATTGCCAAGCCAGTCTTCTTTTGAAATTTCCAAGGATAACTGGTTTTTTCCATCTGATTCTCTCCCTAAATCAAGTTCAAGTTCTAGACTAGAAGTAATACTCTTAAAAAAGTCGTTAAATTCACCGCGTGTCTTACCCGCATAGTGTTCTTGGATTGCAATGACAGCGGGGCGATCCCAATCCTCTTTGATTCTGCGTCGAAGTTCCTTCAGAGGAGCGACGTGAGCAGTCTTGGCACCGCCGGGTTTTGGTGGGGTGCCACCAGGCCCTTTTCCGAGATAGTACTGCATGTTTAAAGTCATCAGGTTGAATTCAATAGGTAACTTAGACTTTCTTACATGATCATGAACTTGCGTCGATCTTTTTGGACTCTGGCCCTTGATCAGTCTTCTTCGAAAACGTCTGGCCGTTGCATCTGTCGCCTTTTCAAGACCTTTTGCTAAGGTGGCGGACATTAATTCTTGTGGCGTTAGTTCGTTGAGGTTGTCAGAGTCAATGTTGTCAACCTGGACCTCCTTCGCAAGTTTCTCAGACTGGACCTCTACTTTATGTAACTTTTTCTTTTTTTTAGACGGTAATTTTTCTAGATCTTCCAGTTTCCTATCCTGATTTCTCCATTTTGTCGCTAATTTATTGTCTTCAGATTCTGCATCGGTATTATATTTATGAGAGCTTGCGGCTTCAACGGTGATGCGGGATTTGCTTGGATCAAGTGAATCTTGGAGATGTTTTCGTTGCTCAATATTAATTGGCAATGTGTCGTCGATATAATTGCGGGATAAATTACTCGGGTTCTCTTCAAGTTCTTCTTGGAATCGCACTTTTCGGGATTTCGGGGTAATTTCCTCTGATAACGCAACGTTTGTAGCGCTATTTTCATCCACGAGCGCCTGAATTGGAGCATCGTTACAGTGTAACAACACTACGCCTCCCGGTTGCGCTTTTTTTTTATTCTTTACTTTCCTCTTAGGTAAGGCAGCTAATCCTCTATCCGCCTTGCTCCATTCCTTCATCAGCTCATTATCTCGTCGCTCTTGTTCGGTGGATTGTCTCTTAACAGGTCCGAAATTGATGCGTGTGGCGCCTGGACCGCAACGACCTGCGCCGCCTGCACCGAAATTGGGGGGCATCAGATTCAAGGCGTCAATATTAGTAGTAGTAGTTACAGTGACTATAATCAAGCTCAGGCTCAGGAGAGTTTTATTGATTTTCATCATTGTGGTAGAAATTTCTAGATTATATTTGTATTTGTAGTGCAGAAGAAAATGAAACCCACCCTAAAGATTCAGGATTTCACAACTTTAGTAATAGTCTAGAGGAACTTTTAAAGTATGACTAACTCTGGTAGTGGGTTATTACTTCAATACAGCAGCTTCTTGCACTGGAATTCGTACCACTGATGAATTTAATTGGAAAATAGAGGAACGAATGAAAGAGCTAAATTTAGTCGCATTCAAATGTTATGATTTTTTGTGGCTGCCGCTGAACCTCGCTATGAATTTCTGCCATCTTTAGTTCTCGCTTGAATCAGAATTACCTCACCGCACATTTTTAAATTTTTTTTTTCTTCAATAAGTATCACTTGAACTTCGCAATGGCATTATAATCTCCGCTTTTTGAAAGAACACCACTGTAAGCTTTGATTTACGCCTAACTTGGGATTCAAGAACTTTGTTATAATAGTGATGTTTCTATATACAGAGGGAATATCCAGGAATAAATCCCCGTCAGAGTGATTAATATGGTTTCTTATAATGATTTCAGTCTGAACTTGTCTAGTAAAGTTTAAACTTAATATAGTCCACTATTATATGAATCATAAGCCACACTGCTGAATGTCATTGTCTCTGTAAACAACCTATAGACTCAGAGTATTATTTTCATCATGGAATGATAGTATGTAAATTTAAGATTAGAATCGCGGTATTTGATTGTGTTTGATCTTCAACTTTAATAATAACTTATCTTGATAGAGTACTATGATAATCTAACATTAAGTGTGTACAGTGTTTGCCAATGTCACTGCATAAATGAAATTGCCGAGCTGTTTCTTCACGCGTGTAAAAAAACTCTCGCTCTCAATCAGTCTCGCCGTTGCATCATCCGAGTTGTTGTGCTCTTCTGTTGATATTACATTGTCTTCGGATTCCGGTAAATTTGTACTACTACTACTACTTGGAGTTGGTTCTTCTGAGTCCTCTTGGACCTGAACTGAATCAATGCTGGAACCCAAACTATATGAACTTGCACTCGACTTTTGTGGACTCGCCTTGCCAAGATGTAAATCAAAGTCGGTTAGCTCGGAAGATTCAGCGGGTGTCCTTGACATATCAGAATCTTCTGGATCAAATTGATTTTCCAGAATCCGATCATTGCAGTTTCTCAGCGCAGCGTATTGTTTTGCGGTTGGGTGTAGGAATTGACGGTAATTAGGACTATTGTGTTTTAATCTGTGACCGTCACGTTGGTTACATGACTTTTCAATGTCACGATCAATGCACTCCAGGGCCTTCTGCAATAATAATTTTTTGACGTCGACAAGCGTACGGAAATTCAGATTATTCGACATCAACTTACTTGAGTCGTCCGAGCCCCTACAGCCTTGGTCGATGTTAACCTCGTCGATGGCTTTTGCCTCCTCATCCTTAGACTTACCACTTGGGTTTTCTTGAGTCGACTTAATATGATTGCCACTAGAATTCTCTTCAGCCTTCAGAAATGTCGATCTTTTTGGACTCTGGCCCTTAATCAGTCTTCTTCGGAAACGTCTGGCTGTCGCCGCCGCGTCACCGTCATCCAGATTATTGTTGTTTTTTCTCGATTTTGTGGTGGTTAGTACCTTGCGAAGACCTCTTGCTAAATTCACAGACATCAGTTCTTGTGCCACATTGACGACGTTGTTTTCTGGAGAGATTTTGCCAGGCTGTGATTCTTCTGCGTTTTGAGATTGATTTTCTAGACTTGTTTTCTTGACATCATTGGCGTGGTCCAGGTCCTTCGCAACTTCAAGCTGAATCCCCTTGTCTACTGTAACTTTTTTTTTCAACTTTCGAGACGGTGATCTTGCAAGTCTATCTTCCAAGTACTTATCCTGATCTCTCCATTTTGTCGCTAATTTGTTTTCTGAATTAGATAGTGCATCGGTATTATAGTTGTGGGCGGTTTTTCCAGATAACACAATGTTTGCATCGGTATTATTCTCACCCACGAGCGGATTTGGAGCATCAGATTCATTTGCTTTGTGTAATACTACGCCTCCCGGCTGCGCTTTTTTATCCTTCTGTTTCCTCTTAGTCATGAGCAAATCACCTAATTCATTATCTGTCTTACGCCATTCCTTCATTAGACCAGTGCTACGACCTGGGCCGCTAATACCTCTAACGGGTCCGCTTATGTTTGGAGGCATCAGGTTCAAGGCGTCGACATTAGTATAATAATTCGTGACAATACCAGTAGTTAAGGTTAACAAGCTCAGGAGATTTTTATTGATTTTCATCATAGTGGTAGAAAATTCTAGATTATATTTGTATTTCTAGTGCAGAAGAATATGCTAGTCAAAATTTGTAGTCGCTTTTAAGGCTAAATATTAAGTAACTCGTTATTAAGACAGCTTGTAATTAAAACTGGAATTCCTCACACTGGAAAATTGCGAAAGTACGAAATTCAGGCTGAAAATTTTGGAATGATTTTTTGTGCCTACCGCTGGTCAATCGCTATCTTTAGTCATCACAGTTAAATCAGAATTTTAATGTCTCGCCCCATATGTTATTCGACAATACAGCTACTAGACGCATTAAATACAATTCTAAATAGAATATGATTATCCCAGTCCATGACGTTAAATTTTTAGAAAGAAACAGTCTATATTACAAGAATTCAAATTCAGACGCATTCCATGATACATATTATATTTTTGATTTTCTGTGAGACTTTGAGTCTCAGTGTGACAGGCACTCATGTACTAGTAACTACTACATTTAAACAATAATTTTGAAATTCATAATGTAATTAGGCCTTCTTCGTCGAAGAGGATCTTGACCTCCTTTTACTCCTCAAAGTACTACTAGGCCTACTACTAGGACCCATTCGGGGACTATTATAATTCGGTCCTCTGTCTTCAGTTGCTCTTCTATTCATAATCACCGCTAGATCTGGTTTTGGAAACTTCAACTTACACACCAACAGCACCGTAAACACCAGGTACATCAGCTTGTAATGCCAACACTCTAGTTTTAAATCAGTTACACCACCTCCATTGAAATATCCACCAGCGAGTCTCCGCTCCATATCCACCCACCCAATCAGAACGATGATTAAATTGGTGGGGATTGGCACACCCTCCCAGTACTTCACGGCTCTATTGTGTCCACCGGCGAGGAGGTCCGCCGTCGCATTAAATCTTGCCAGTCTCGCGAGCCCAGCCACGACGAAAAGGGGGAGGATAATGAAGTTGGATAACTCTCCCAGTTGATCTTCTTCCGATTCGCCTATGATCCCCATCACCACGTATCCGAAAAAAGCTGGCGCGATCCCAAAGCTCAAAAAATCGCTCAAAGAATCCAAATCCTTACCAAAAGGGGAGGAAGCTCCTCTTACTCGCGCCACCCACCCGTCAAATACGTCGGCCACACCACCGAGAAACATGCAGAGAATGGAATAACGGAGATACATGATCTGATCAGTCTGATTGGAACTTGAACTCAGCGCGCAGGAGGCTTTTTGACAGAAGAACAGCGCTAGCATGCCACAGAAAGCGTTACAGGCGGTTACGTTGTCAGCGAGAGACCAATCGCGGAAGAGGTCGGGGAATAAATGGGCGGTGTCGTTGACATCGTCGTTCTTTCGACGTTGTTGGGAGTCTAGGGAGCTGCGCCGAGGAGTTCCGGGACTTTTTGTTGAAACGGCCATGATTGTACGATTTAGTATTAAACTTTAAGTGTAACTAATACTATATCAAAATGTTACTATTATTTAGTACTTCACTTCACTTCTAGAAAAACAGAAAAAAAATACTACAGGAAGACATTGGATCTATGCCTAGAGTTTTAGTTGTTGAAAACGGGTTCGGGAGAGGTGGACTTTAACTCACAGTTACTGTTAGTATCATCCATGATGATGTTAGACGTTTCATAGTACTACTACTATTTCTCATTCATTATTGAGATTTCAAACCGAAATAAAAATCACTCAAACCCTCTGTAACCGTAAATCCTATTATTAAGACCGAGAGATATTAAGACAATAGCATCATTGTCAATGTTCAGTCAGAATTTAGAATCATCAATCATCTAAATCGAATTTTGCCCCCATTCCAACTGCATCTTTGCGCTGCATACTGGTGCGACCAGGTGGAACAGACTTCCTGGCTGGGCCACCTCCTCTTGAATTCCTCTTGGCATACAACGTTGCTTCTTCATCAACATCGTGTTCGTCTCTGTCAACTTTAACTTGTCTGTTAGCATATGTCGGGGGAGTAGTTTCTCTAGATCCTCTCCCACTATGCTGACGCGAACTATTCTGTCTGCTAATATTAATAATGTCATCCTGTACAGGAACCCACGTCTTTGAATCTACTTTTGGCACAGTCAATGAATTTCGGGTAGACTCTGGCATTGTCATTGAATCAAGACTTCTACTGTGTCGATTACCCTTCGGACTTTTCCCTACTAAAACACCTGGTCTAGGGGAATTTGATGGTCTTTTTTGCTGCGTGTCTGGCGTATTTGACTTTCTTATGTTATCTACATCACCATAACATTCCATTTCATATTCAACACCCGTGCCCGTAGTCTTCAGGTCATGTCTTTGTTCCTGCCGCATTTCATCGACCATTTTGCGCCGTTGTTGCTCGGGCGTTAGTTTTGTGCCGTAATTACTATTAGATCCTTGGGACTGTCTTCCAGACTTTCTACCAGCTGCAGTGTCGACCAAAACATTTCTTCCTATAGCTTCTAGTTCAGTATTTTCGATTTGAAACTCGTCGATTTGCATCCGAGAATTTTCACCACCAGTGTAATATCGATCATCTAGACTCCCAGATGTTTGTGATCTTCCTTTCATACCACCTTTACCGCCTCCTTTACCACCTTTTCCTTTTCCACCTCGATCACCTTTCATGCCTGATACCACCCTAATTGTAGTCGGCTCTGGTTGATCTTCTCCCCCCCCTACTATTAACTCGAGATGATGATGATTCTGCTCGAATATTTTGATTTTTATCTCCTACCCCCATCAGTCCCTGACAAAAACACTGAGAGCAGTAATCAATACAGCCACAACACGGAGCACAAAAGACAGTGCGACAGTTCACACAGAATTTATTAGTAGTACCGCCATTATTATCTCGTGGACCTGAACTTATTCCGGGCTCTTCGCGTAAATCCGTACGCATAAAATATTGGATGGCCTTATACAAGACAACCACGAACGCCGCCAAACAAATTCCACCGACAAAGAAAACTGCAAGCATACCTCCAGCGTCATCATCATCGCCTTTGAGAAAACGTCGTGACATAGTTATTGACAAAAATTTTGATAGTTCAAAAATTTTCAGAAAAATTATTACTCAATTAAATAATAGTTGACTTTCAAAAAAAGAAAACAACTAAGACAGAGGCTGTAACTTACGGCCCTTGAATCATAAATCGTAATGTTAGGCTCAAGATCGTGAGCTTCGAGGGACTGAATATCTTTATTTTCATAGCACTAACTTGTCTAGTTCCGAATACTCCCATTATTTACGAAATGGAACATTGATTCCGTGGACCGTCGAAACGAAAAAACTTAAAGCTCAAATCCTAAATTTTGATACAGGATGTACTAGATACAATAATTCCATGAAAAAAAAATGGT
>Ga0099797_100406_pt1 | contig 18826 bp, 11 predicted proteins | sample Uncmet_Sort48C_1_FD_89871 | JGI IMG/M metagenome (GOLD analysis project Ga0099797, IMG submission 89871) | Marine eukaryotic communities from CALCOFI LINE 67, Pacific Ocean - C012_Sort48C_1 | ecosystem: Environmental > Aquatic > Marine > Oceanic | place: Pacific Ocean: Monterey Bay | collected...
AGAAGTTTTTCTTCTTCCTGACTTTGTGGTCTTCTTTTGTGCTTCTCCAAAAATTGAATAGTTTCTTTTAGCTTGTTCTTCCATACCTCTTCATTTGTTCTGAGCTTGAGAAGTGTTGGAAATTTATCTTCCAAAATTTCGAACTCCTTTCTAAGATCTTGATTTTTCATTGCATCCTTGTGGTTTCTGTAATTTTTTATTTGTTGATCAAGCCATTCTCTAAGATATTTTTCGTCTTTCTTATTTTGTTGCGGTTTTCTCTTCTCCTCCTCAAAAATTTTTTCCAGTGCTTTTAAATTGTGTCTCCATTTTTCTTTGGGTGAGAGCATGCAGTGGAATTGATGAAGAGTTTCCCACCTTTGACGAATTGCCGAAATTCGCATAATTCCTTGATTCTTGTTATAATCCACATTGCGATTGTAAACCCAAATTGCAAGAGAACTTTCTTCTCTATTTTGCTTAGGCCGCCTGTTATGTTTCTGAATGAATTCCCACAGCATTTGGAACTTGGTCTCAAAAACATCTTCCGCGGTTGCCGATTTGAGTTTTATGGTTTCCAAGATCTTTGGCTTCTGTTCTTGGATTTTGGCTCGTGTCTCTGCACTAATTTTAGAATCATAGTTTCCTGAGACTAGACGAATTTTGCCAAGAAATTCCGGATCACAGTGTTTTAGAGAAGAAAGCATCCCAATACATGTGTCTAGTTCTGCATACACAAATATCTGTGCAATTTTGTGCCTGTTATCTTTGTCTTTTCTGTTTGCACGACACATACGCTGCAGAGCTACAGTTTCGTTTGATGTTGTGCTTGTAAAGCAAACAGAATCACATTTTGGAATATTAATTCCTTCGTTCAAGATACGTACTGATGCAATTACAGAGATCTTTTGACTCTCAGAAAATTCTGACAGAAGTCTCTCACGGTTCTTTGCAGATGTGTCTGCAGTAATAATGCCTGTCCAGCATGAAAGACCATGATAATTCTCACAGATTTGTGCAAATGTTGCAACAGCCTCTGTACACTCATCAATGCTTGAACAGTACAAAATACACCGCCTTGTGCCAGTCTCGAGCATGCCTGATATCAAAAAGATTGCACATTTTGTTAGTTTGTTTTCTGATATGTCCGGAGGAACAATGATGTCTTCATCAACAGGAAGCCTAATATCATAATCACATATCATTTGATGTTCAATAGCTTCAAGCATCGAGTACTCAAAAATGATGTTCACATCCTCTTTCAGTTGAAATGAAGGTGTTGCTGTCAAAAGCAATGCATGCTTGTCTTGTGCAAACTTGAACTCTTCTGATGTAAGAGTTCTGATATAAGTGTATTTTCACTGTGCTGTTTTACATCGTGAACAGAAACTGCACCAGCATCACTGTCAACAAGCAGATGATTGTAATCTGGTAAATATTCTTTTATACGCTGCAGTGTTTGTTTTGCAAGTACACGGAGAGGCGAAGCAATAATGATGCATTTTGGTTGCAATTTCTGCAGGAAGAAGGCAAGCACGTCTGTCTTTCCAAATCCACATATTGCTTGGAATAATGCTGCACCAGTACATTCACTACCTGTAATAGACTCGCTTTCTGAAAGATCACTATCTGATGTGCTCTCAACTTCCAAATAATATTTAAGAAGGGCATCAAGAGCACGTTCTTGAACAGGATACAAAGTGGGCTTTTTTTCAATTTTTGTGGGTGCTTCTGCTTTGTATGGCAAGTGATGAGCCGATATGTGAGGAGTTATTTCTAGGTTGTTTGCGAGATCAATCTGTAACTTGGTGGTATGATAGAGATACCCATGTGATTTCGGATTTTTTGCTTGCAGGCACAGCATGGCACAGAAGAATGTACCAATATCGTTTGCACACAAAGTATGATTCCATAACTTTGCCTGGATTCCATGGTATCCATGCTCATCCAGTGCAATAGCATCTAAACCATACTCACGAACACCTTTACTCTGTTCCCTGATACGCATAAGCCTGTGTGTGTTCATATCGTGAATGAACCCACATTCTACAAGCACTGACTCAGGCACAATTGACCAAGGCCATACTTTTGCACCATAAGTTTCTTCATGGTAGCGAGCAACAAACCACTCATACAAAAGCCATTCAGGGTTGGACATCGGAGATCAAAAAAAATCAGCGCAGGGCAAATAATATTCATTTACAATCCAAGCTTTCTTTTCTTGAAAGGAAGAGTTTTGTTAGTCAATCGCATCTGCTGTACTTCGAGAATGTTTTGACGTTGAATCTCAGTGCTTCGCGGTGTGTTTCGCTCCTCACTTTGCTCAGTGCTTCGCTCCTCACTTCGCGGTGTGCTTCGCTGCGTGCTTTGCTGCGAGCTTCGCGGTGTGCTTCGCTCCTCACTTTGCTCAGTGCTTCGCTCCTCCTCTTTCTTGGCGATTGACGAAAACCTTCACCGATGTTTGTTTTCTTGTAATAATGTTAAACATGTTTGCATTTCAATTGAAATCCAAATAATTTTTAAATGTACAGATAAACCGAAATAACTGCATGGGGATTCCGTTGAGGGATGAGAAGAAGAATGAAAATACAACGAAAAGAGAGCAGTTCCAGCTGTTGCAAAAAGGACGGCGATGCATTTGTAATTGTTGTCATGGACTACGAATGTTGATACATGCCCGCACTACTTGTCTGGATACACCTGGGACGCGAATGTACTCCGGGTTAACATTACAAGAAGCAACAGCGATGACAAAATGTGAATGTTGTACTGTTCATCAAGTCAATCGATGTTCTGAATCTCAAATTAACGAATTATTTGGATGTTAATTTCTGCAATAAATATGATTCAGTTCCTACATAGTCTTCTCCGTTACAGTGTTTTGTGTGCGATCAAAACTCATACCTTGCCTGAGCTTCTTGATCGAATGCATCAAGCTGTTGTTGCTTTGTCTGCAATGCTTGATTAACAGTCCATGTTTCGCCATATTCCTGCACATGAGTAGACATGTGCATAATTTCACCGAATGATGTCTCCACTTTATACACATCGCCACTTGCATTGCATTTTGTTGAGTGCGGCTTGTACTCAACAATCTTTCCATAGAATTCCCGATCCGTAAGCAGTATTCTCAACACATAATAACTGACACCGTTGATGTTGATGCACTTTTTCAATCTCGCGACATCTTCACAATCAGCCAGATCAACAATTTGCACGGGAGCTCTTGCTGGTTTCTCTGTGATGCTGATTCCTCTGTAGGATTCGAGCTTCTGACCCCGTCGCACAGTCGAGATGATCTGCATGTCCATTTCTTTCATCCACTGATGCAACATTCTCTTTGTTCCACCATATCCGCAGAGCTTGAGGTAATCAAAAAGATGTCCAAGTCACACAATGCCATCTGAGTCATACTGGACATGATCCGGAAAGTTCCGTGACAACCACTCGCAGTGGTGTGCATGCGGCATTCGAAGATTGTGAGCTGCCAGTTGTATTTTTCGCTATGTGTTCTATTCGGACTTGTAAATTTCAGGTATCAACTTGTATGCGCCATTGAGCATCTCAGTTTTTGCTTGCACGAAATCTGGGATGCGCTGTTCAGCATCTCAGTTTTTGCTTGCACGAAATCTGGGATGCGCTGTTAAGCATCTCAGTTTTTGCTTGCACGAAATCTGGGATGCGCTGTTCAGCATCTCAGTTTTGCTTGCATGAAATCTGGGATGCGCTGCTAAGCATCTCAGTTTTTGCTCGCACGCAATCTTGGATGCATGCCGTAGCATGTCAGATTTTTTATTTCATCTGAAAAACATATGAATATCAAATTCGCGGGAACACATTCGCTGCGAACTGCAATCTGCCTGACCATGATATATCTTGATGATATGAGTTGGAAGACACGGGAAGGTGTGAAGACCTGCCTTGAACAGAGGCCATGCTTTTCTGCCTCTGCTATTATGCAGTGCTCCGGATGGCCAGAGAACGGTACAGTTTTGATTTTGGCCCATGCCCTGTGGTAAGCCTTGAGTGCCAGGCGATGTCACTGTTGATGTACTGCAACTTGGGCACAGATCACTACTGAAATTGTGCATATTGTCGATTATGTCGCAGCTTGGCTGGCACAAGAAAGTTGAACTGTGTAAGCGGCTGTTCGATGCCTTCATTAGAAGACACGGTCGCCGTCCGCTTCTGATTATCAACAACTCAGATTGCATAGTGAAAGACATTATTCGTCGTCTTGTTCACTTCCCGTGCCTCGTCATATTTGTGACTAGGGCATGCATTCTTCTGCCAGTATCCGTCTTCTTGTACTGCATGAAGGAGACACCGGAAAGTCTGCACCGGTCGACTTTTGCAAGCAAGTTCTTCATCAGAAAAGCAATCATTGCTCACAGAATATCGGAGCTCGTCAAGGTCAGGTTCACGAAGATCGATGATATCGCCTTGCAGCTGGATGAGGACCCTAAAGTTGTGCAGTCGTGGCTCAGGGACTACATGTATGCTGAGATTTCAAACAGTGGCGTGATTTTGTCTGGAGGAACAATAAATGGAATTCCAGCTCCGTCTTGCATCAAAGACATTCCGAGCAGGCCTGGTTATGTGAGAATAGATGTGGAATCACGATCTGCTGTAATCGAATTTCTCAGAGGCAGTGAAAAAGTATGTATCGTTCATGGTCCTTCTGGCAATGGAAAGAGTGCTATGCTTGACGACATACTACAAGGCACACCTGTCTTCGTCATGGAAAACTGCTCAGATCTGAAATGGTGGCTGTCGCAAAATTTACAAGATTACGAATTCTTTCAAAACAATGAAGTACTCATTCGTGTAATCATGGGAGGAACAATGACTGTCATCGATGAACTTTTGGCTCTGCCATTTGCACGTATCATTTTCGAGGCTAATTCACTGAAGGAGTGCAAGATTATGGGAGAGAGTGTGTTTGCTGAAAAAATTGTTGTCGTACAACATGAGATCAATATTCAGCAAATGCATAAAATACTCTCATCAAGGTGCTCTGATGCAACAGCAGTAGAGATGCTGGCGAGATATGTGTGCCGGTTTTGTTTATGTGATCTGCGATTCGCTTTCGATCTATTGAGTCGGTTCGAAGATGGAAATCTATCGATGCGGAAGGTTATATTGGCATATGAACAAGACACGGCGCTCATTTTATTCTCAGAAGACCCCTTGATTCGCATGAAAATATTTGCAGACATTCGCTCATGCATTGCAAGGAACAACATCGTTATCAAAGATGCGTGTGCATTTACAATTGAAAGGCTGTACAAAGAACACGTGCCAAAAATCAATTGGCTCCTGACAAGGCGCGAGCACTTCAGTGCCGCACTGGATCTGATGAAACGTCTGTTTTATGCTGAATTAAACTAAATTGATTTCACTTCAATTGTTTTCAAGTCACTCAGATGTCGATGCCGGCGTAAGACGAACCCATACCCACACCACCAGGGCCTGACACCTCGCCTAAGATGTCGTTTTTCATGCCCTCATATCTAGAGACCGCATATGGACCTCTGCCGGCAACTGCGCTAGGATCTAGAACTGCTGTGGGAACAAGATTTAACCAAAGAGAACAAACCACAAACAGTGTTACAAAAATAGAAACCACTCTCATTGTTGTGTTTTGCCAGTTCTTGTTAGTACCTTTATTGTTATGATCTATCTCTAACCCAGACAAAACGCACTGTGAAGCCACAGCTGCAAGTGCTACCAATGCAGCTACGCCCATTTTGACGCTCCCCAATTTGTCGCCTGGAGTTCTGTTAAGTAAATAGTGCATAGCCATGTATGTGACCACACTATAAAAAACAATTGGAGTTAGGTACCATTCGAAGGTATCCTGATTTTTCACCTTTGTATCAATCTCTCCAACTCTGAAAAGAAAATATCCACCAAGAAGTATCATGAAAAGGTTAAGATATGTTGACTTTCTGCACCCTCGACGAGCCTGGTTTACTGCACTGCAAATGTAGGACCTGCATGCGAAAAGAAGCCACCCAAAGAGCAAGCCCCATGGAAGGGCTTGTACCCAAGACATGAGCCATTTCTCACTATCTGCTTTCTTCTTACCATCTTCATACTCTCTGGTACTCAATCTTTTAGCGACGGGCTTGTCATGATGGTATGTGAAGATCACTGCCCAGAACACGAAGAGTACAAGCGGCAGGAGATCCTGAGGCCTAGGTCCTCTTAACATTTTCGCAATCAACTCGTACATTATTATTTTATTCTATGAAGTACAGAAAAAAAAATATAAAAATCATTGACCAAAAAATTCTGGTGGTGAAGATGGATTTTCGAGAAGTGATGGCTCCAGATTCTGAGATATGGAAGCAAAATCTAATAGAAACTATAAATTTTTTGGAGAAGGAAAAGAGAAAACCGCAACAAAATAAGAAAGACGAAAAATATCTTAAAGAATGGCTTGATCAACAAAAATCAAACTACAAAAACCACAAGCATATAATGAAAAATGAAGACATCCGCAAACAGTTTGAAAATTTAATGGCAAAATTCCCAACATTTTTCAGAACAAATGAAGAGGTATGGAAGAATAATCTAAGAGAAACTATAAAATTTTTGGAGAAGCACAAAAGAAGACCTAATGTGAGAAAGCAAGAAGAAAGATATCTTGGACGATGGCTTGACACACAGGTGAGGTTATACAAATCACAAAAAAATATAATGAAAAATGAAGACCTTCGCAAAGAGTTCCAAGAGTTCTGTAAAGAATTCCAACTTAATTTATTCTGACTTTCAAATAAATTGAATGTCTGCAAAGTCACTGTCCACAATTTTCTTGCTCAATGTATAAATATGCCAACACACAGAGTGCAGTGGAACCGCCGTCATGGTTATAAAGATTCAAAAAGTCATAAAATTCGTGAGCTTGCGCGTATAACACGTATTAGTAAAGCAATACTCAATAAGGTGTACAAACGAGGCATAGGAGCCCATGCAACAAACATTGCATCCGTTCGAATTAAAGGTTCCTTTCAGAAAAATCCTAAAGCCGCTGCAAAATTCAAACTGTCGGCGAATCAATGGGCAATGGCACGCGTCTATGCATTTTTGAATAAACTTGAAAAAGGTAATCTGAATCATGATTGCGATCTTGCAAAGTCTTTGAAAAAGCGTAAAAAGGGTAATCTAAATCACAGTTATGAGCTTGCACGAGTATTGATATGAATCAAGCTTACTTTTGATTAATTGCTTGAAGACTTGGCAAACATGGGTTTCTTGCCTTGATTTACCCAGTGATTGTATTGCCTCTCGCAGTGGGCACTTGTCGCTTTACCAGCAAGACCTCTTTGTGCGCATAATGCTAAATACTCATCTTTTGTTGGGGTATAAATAATTTTTTGAGGGAACCCTTTTCGTTCGTTAAAATCATAAGAGCCCAAGCAAAAAGATTTATCTTTGTATGTCTGACATCTTTCGATCCATGCTTCTTTGTCCTCATCTTTTTTTGGTGGTACTACAAGGCAATTTGCTTGTTCTGTCTTGTATTTGCACCTGGATAAGAATTGCTCTTCTGTCTCATTGATCAGCGGCAATGTTGGTTTTGTCCTCACATTGACATTTGGCGATGTACCCTGGCAGAATGGCAAAAGACTTACTTGCACATCATATTCATTGCCATTATCGTACCACTTCTGGAATGCTAGTGCATGTCCGCAATCAAGAGGTTTAGGTTTACGCATCCAAAAGAATAAAGCGAAGTAGAAGCCAGTACCAATGGAACCAGTGACTAGAAGAAAGCAAAGCACTCGGGCAAGGATTTGCAAGTTTGTCATTTTATTGACTTTTACACAAAAAACTTATTGAATAAATTGGAATTCTCACAAGGCTAGCCACTGCATCCCAATGATTTACATTCAGAAAGATATCGGAAACCGTGGATGTTGCCTGAACAGCTTGATCATCCATGTGTTGAACATTATGCGCATCCTAGTTTGTGCATTCGCAAAACTGACATGCTACTATGCGCATCCTAGTTTGTGCATTCGCAAAACTGACATGCTACTATGCGCATCCTAGTTTGTGCATTCGCAAAACTGACATGCTACTATGCGCATCCTAGTTTGTGCATTCGCAAAACTGACATGCTACTATGCGCATCCTAGTTTGTGCATTCGCAAAACTGACATGCTACTATGCGCATCCTAGTTTGTGCATTCGCAAAACTGACATGCTACTATGCGCATCCTAGTGAATGTCGCAGATTTACAGGAAAATGCATCCTGTATCATTGTTTAAAATACTTTTAAAACTTGCAAACAGGGGGCACTCTCTGTACAAGGGGAATGCTATAAACAACTCGTATCCAGATACACTGCGAGCTCCGAGGTGACTGAAGATCTGCGATGGTCACGGAGGATGCTGTGTGGATTCCCCGCAAGAAATTGCATCCTCTGGGAGTGCTCCTACCATTGGCTCGATGCGAAGATTCAGTTTTGTTGCGAGAGAATTTGCAAACGGTTGCAAGTGTTATGCCGGAAGGAACAAGGTTCTACATCGGCCAGGACGATGATGACCCTCGGAGTATCATGGAAGTAGAGAACATGCTGTCTCTGTTTGAGACGATCGGTCTGCGATTTGCAGCAGAGATACCAGCGAACATCATCGGCATTGCAAACACCCTTAGTGTGTTGGCATATGACGATGGCTGTGATTACTTTGTGCTCTTCGGAGATGATGTCAAAATTTCAGACGGTTGGTACACAGAAGTGCTCGAGTCATTCAAGAAGCTTGATTCGATCACACATCTCCAAGGATTTGGTTGTGTCGCCTTGAAGGATCTGACATTTATTGGCTTTCCCACATTCCCTGTTGTTTCGCGGCTGCATATTGAGATCTTCGGCCAGTATGCCTTCAATGAGTTCATCAATCAGGGGGCAGATCCGTTCATCTATGCTGTCTATGGTCGATGGGGAGCATCAATCTTTGCACAAGACACATGGATCACAAATACTATTGGTGGAGACGAACATTCTTTGCCCAGATATGAGAGAGCACCAGTTGAGTGGAAATTCGATATTCTTCGTCGTGGAGTCGAAAAGGTTACCGAATTCCTGGAGCAAAGAGGTCATCACATTAAAAAACGCGTGTGCCTTGACGTCGTTGTGCCAAGTTTTCGCGGGAATCTTGATCTGTTATCTCGAATTTGCAATCTTGAGATCCCAGATGAGTGCACGACACAAATCATCATCATTCTCGATAATCCTGAGTTGTATCCATTGCGGAATTACCTGGAAACAAGATACGAGGAGAAAGTCCGAGTTCGAGTCAACAACAAAAATTCAGGGGCTTCGTACTCAAGGAATCGAGGACTCGACGAATCAGCTGGTGACTGGGTATTGTTTCTGGATGACAATGTCATTGTGCCACCAGGCATTCTTCAGTCCTATGCTGATGCAATCGGTAAACATGGTACCCTGTACTCAGGCTTTGTGATGCCAACAGAAATGCCCCGTATCGCGACGGTGTGGTCAGCCGGTGTGAAAATCATGCACCTTCTGCACTTCTGGTCCAAACACATCCATGAGAATTTTTATGTCCGATGGGGTGTCACAGCACAGATATGCTTGCGACAAGGCAAAGCAAGATTTGATGAAGACTTCCCAAAGACCGGAGGAGGAGAGGACATTGATATGTGCCTTAGTGTTCAGGGCAACAATGGTGACAAGCCAATATGTACAATATTGAACTCGGAGCCAATGCTGCACAACATAAGTTCAGAGATGATGGAAACTGCTCAGCGTCAGTGTGTTCATGAATGGTGGGACGGTGGTAAAGTGCAAAGCAAGCGTTTCTATGGATGGGGCTATGGTGACTCTCTTCTTATAAAAAAGTGGAAAAAGCATGCATACATCAGCTTTCCGAATGCATTGGAGTGCACAGTTTTCATCATCATTCAAGCTGCTGTGACATTTCCATATCAGAACAAGGACAGCATCATGCAATCCATTCTTCTGATTGATGGAGTGTGGTGCACACAAATCTTTCTTGATGTCGCAAATGCAGTAATGTCTGATGCTGCACCTTCTGTCGAGGGCACTGCTCGAGTGGCATCGGCATTTGTCGGATCAGTATTCTACAAGTGGCTTGGCACAGAACTTGGTCATCTGGTCGGACCTATTTGCTGAGGGCACTTTTCAATTCTGTACCGGTTCGACTGGTTCTGCGGACAGTCCCCTGGCAAGGTCACAGAAGAATGTGTGAAAGAGGGCATAACGTTCGCAGCATTTATCTTCATGGCAGTGTTTGTGACAATGTTTGAGTTCGGACAATTGACTGTTTCGCTTTCTTTCCTTCTCTGTGTCTTCTCTGTGATGTGCAGCATCATTTATGCATACACACACAAGATTTGACTCTGAACTGATTTAACGAAATTCGGTAATAAATCAATTGTATAATGCGCATTGTTTCACAAAGACCCCAATTTCTTAGTCTGTGTGTGCAAATGGGGTCCGGTGCTAGTGGGGCTCAGATGCAATAGCTTGCCATTCTCACGTGAAGACAAATTATAAATTGATTGAATAAAATGGAAGAGCATGCAGCAAGGCATGTAAAGCGAGCACAACAGCTCCTTGGGTTTGGTGTTTCAACACACTGGCTTGAACGATTACCACAAAAGTTTCCTCATTCGATTGTGCAGAATATTAAGAAAGCCATGCTGGAAGATGCAAGAACAGTTGAAGATCGATTGAGAATGCTTGGGAAAGTTGCAAGAGTTGATAGAGAAACATTCACACATGAATTTGAGCACATTTCTGTTCTCGAAAATGCCCTGGAGTGTAAACAGAGAATAAAGCACGAATGGATGAATGTTGTCCTTCATCCTCCTCCTCAGGGCACTCGAAGTGCAGAAGAAGATCGAAGAAAGACGAAAGAAGAAAATCAAATCATCGAATGGTTCAAGAAGGTAGCTCCTTTCGATTGTGAGATTTTAGGATATGCTTGGCATGACTTGCGAAAGAGGCATGGATTCATGGATGAAATGCTACAAACAGGACAGAAACTTAATGCATATGTGACTGTTCTTGACGAATTGAAGGAGATACTTATGAAAGATAAATCAGAGAACAGAGATAGGAACATTGCAGATGCAATAATAAATCACCTTGATCATAAATCATTTTTTCAACTGACTTCTGATCAATTTGATACTCTATCCGGCGAGACTATCAGTAGAAGTTTAGATATGATGGTGGACTTGGAACAACGAAGGAGGAGAAGTGAGATTTTCCTAAATCATGATAAGAACCAGCACGAGAAATACGCTGCGATGTTTCACCAATGTGATTTAGTCATATTTATTTCAAGGATTAATACTGACATTATAAATTCAATCAATAAGGAATTTGATAGAACAAAAGCACTACTGATCCATCCACACGACTTAGTAGGCAAGTATTATATGCCACTGGTATTCCAATATACAATATTCGAAACACTACGTGAGAAACCTCACAACTTTTGTAAATTCTTCTTTAAGAACGGTAAACAAAGCATAAGTGTGGACTGTAGCTATAGGTATGCCAATGAAAATGCGATAGAAGATGAAGATGAAGAAAAGAGAGAAGAACTGGTTTTGTTCTGGGAGTACTTGAAGAATTGGGTAGCAGCAATTTTCCCTCACTACACAGTATTTTAGGAAATTGTTTTCGTTCTATGATTACTTTATGGATTGGGTAGCAGCAACTTTTCCTAAATACACAGTATTTTAGAAGCACTTGACCCGTGGTTGCAAAATGAGGCTGCTTTGCATCAATTCAAAGTTCAAAGACACAGGGAGAGCGATGCTGCTTCGAATAATATTGAAAATCTCACACAAGATCCCAAAGAAGCGGGTTTGTGTGTCACCTGTGAAAGAGCACCAAAAAGCGGAGGAATCCATGTGCGTGCAAGCTTGAATGTACACCCCCATGTTTTGAATGCATTATGAGAAATTAAAATGTCTTGCATGTCAAAATGAAAAATGAAAAAAAAGCAAATTTACATGTAAAGCGAGCACAACAGCTCCTTGGGTTTGGTGTTGGAGGTGTTCCAACACACTGGCTTACTCGAGTACCAAAACAAGATGGGGTACCACAACAGATTCCTCTTTCGATTGTGCATCGTATTAAGAAAGCCACACAGGAAGATGCAAGAACAGTTGAAGATCGATTGAGAATGTGTTTGGCAGTTAAAAATGTTGATAGCCAAACACGCAGAACTCTGAGCGAACATGAATCTGAACACATTTCTGTTCTCAAAGATGCCCTGGAGTGTAAACAGAGAATAAAGCAGGAATGGATGAATGTTGTCCTTAAAAACGGACCAACAACAGAAGAAAATCAAATCATCGAATGGTTCAAGAAGGTAGCTCCTTTCGATTGTGAGATTTTAGGATATGCTTGGCATGACTTGCGAAAGAGGCATGGATTCATGGATGAAATGCTACAAACAGGACAGGTCCTTAATGCATATGTGACTGTTCTTGACGAATTGAAGGAGATACTTTGGAAAGATAAATCAGTGAACAGAAACGGGAACATTGCAAAGGCAATAATATATCACCTTGATCATGAGTCATTTTTTAGATTGAGATTAGAACAATTGATGGTTGGATCCCAGGTGTCTATGCAAAATCTGTTAGTTTTGATGGTGGAGTTGGAACAACGAAGGAGGAGAAGTGAGATTTTCATACATCACAATAAGAACCAGCATGAGAAATATGCTGCGATGTTTCCCCAATTTGGTTTCAGAATAAGGTATTCTAAAGATAATACTGACATTATAAATTCAATCGATGATAACTATGATATAGAAAGACTACTGAATAATCGTGATGACTTTTCAGCCGACAAATATGTGGAACTGGTATTCGATTATACAATTTTCAAAACACTAAGTGAGCAACCTCACAAAACAAAATACCACGAAACTCGCCCTAGTCGACAAACGATAATTGTGTTATGTGATCATGTCGACGAAAATGAGATAGGATATAAAGAAGTGTGGTCGTTCCAGGATTACTTGCTGGATTGGGTAGAAGCAATTTTTCCTGAATACACAGTATCTGTGGGCTGATATACAAACTTGAATGCTACACTAAGCATTCAAGACTGAGATCATATACAAACTTGAATGCCAACACGGGCCATGCGAGAAATACAATGTGGAATGCTACAATGTACAAACTAGAATTCTACTATGGTCACAGACCATTAAAGGACTGCCAGAATGGCGTGGGAAAATTCCAATAATTGCGTGCAATCTTTTTTTATAAATAGCAATGTAAATGAGCAGTGTCAGAGCAAAGGATCTTCGGCGCATGCAAAAACATGGCTGTTCTGTTGCACCCAGTGCGTGGAAGTTGCTCACAAAAATTGTCGAGCTTGGTTTGCCAGTGAAAGATCTTTGCGATATATGCGTTATTTTGGATTGCGGTGTTGATTATGCATGCCCTGTGCACCTTGACGGATTACTTAAATATAAACGAGATCAAGAGCAAAAACTCTTTGATTGTGACAGGTTCCTCACTATATTCTCACCTTATTATACGGATGTAGATGTGCATTATCTTCGATTTTGCATTCAGAGGGCTAGGCATGGGTGGATAGGAGATATTAAAAAGTATGGACAAATGAACCTTTTGACAAATGATGAAGACAACGGCAAGGAAGAAGGTCCCAAGGATTTCGCGTTTGGAGATATTCCTGATGATGACTTTTGTGAGTTTTCGACCAATCCATTTTTTGCATTGCAGCAGATTGCCAATGAATTTATAATAAACACTGAGGACTTCGAACAATCATTTAGTGAAGAAAATGAAGCGTTTGGTGAAATAAAAGATTCAGCGGTGATAGAGGATTATGACCGAAAATACAAATATTTCCAAACTGTTGCAAATTATTACATGCATAGGTATGAAGAGGAGTCCGACGAACTGTCAGACATGTCGTCCACAGACATGTCGTTTGGCGAGAATTCAGCAATGAATGATTTGTTCGATGGCCTGATTGAGACTGTATTCAAAGAAAAGTTTGGTGATGAAGGATTTGGAGAGTCTGCAAATTCATTGTACGATAAAATGAAAAACTTAAAAACCAGTGCGAATGAACATACAAAGGAAAAAAAGAAAAATGACCCTGAACCGGATGCTGAAAAGAAATGTCCAATCTGCTTTGAAAATCTGGAGAAATGGCAGGATGTCGTGTCGTGCGAAAATGAGACGTGCAAACTACTTCATCATTATCACAGACAGTGCCTAGAAAAAAATCAGAACAATCTTTGTCCATCATGCAGAAGGCCCTGTTCTTCCCTGAGTAGTGTACCTGGATATTACGAAGGGTACACCAACTCCTTTTATAAAAAGGCCATAAAGAAATTCTATGAATCTAAAGACATTGCTAGTAAAAAAGTTCGTGGTGTAATAGCCAAGGCAACAGAGAAGGCTGCAAATACGACTGATGAGGTCATGAAAGATGCACTAAAAAGTTCAAGCAATAGTAAAGACAAAAAAGACGAGACTCCTTCGACTGTCTCGAAAGCCATGTCGAAGGTATTAGGTCAGTCCTGGACTGGTGTCACAGAACAAGAGAAGAAAGAATTCGTGCGCGACGTGACAAAGATAGATGGCGAAAAAAATCAAATGATAAAAACTCTAAAAAGTCAAGTCCTAAGAAAGCTGCAGAGAAAAGGTTTACAAGAACTTGAAACAAAGGGACTTGTGGGGCTTAAAAATTACCTGACTGGAGAAGGCCCCTATACAAATGATTTGAGTAATCTGGCGGCAACGCAGGCGTATGATATTTTCAAAGACACGACTATATGGGGATTGTTTGGGAATGCAGACTTGTTGCGTTTGTTTGCAATTTATATTGAGCAATGGCTCTACAAGTTTGTTTATCAGAGTGAGGAGGGTGTTCAGAAAAAATACAACATGTATAAGAACAATAAACGTTGGTATCTTACCGGTGCATTCTGGTCAAGAGTCTTGCGAAGTGGAATTGATCTTAGTGCACGTGTTGCGATAAGCTTTGTGAAACATCCTGAGTTTTGGAATATGATACTCAACGCACTTCAAAAGACCAAATCAATCATATGCACAAAGTTGAGTCTTGCTACATGGCATGAATACAATCAGGGAGAGTGGATCACTGAGTTCATGAAGGCAAGCAAGGAGCCGCAGATATCAAGTACACAGGAGACAACAATAAGCTCTGCAGAGGCTATGGCAAAAAGGTCAGGCATGGTGATGGAACAGTACACTGGAACACTGAAATCGACTATCCAAAGAGTGCTTCCCCCTGTATTAGGAGGTGTCATGGGCAAAATCAAGAATGTATCAGGAGGTGTGCTCGATGGAGTCAAAAAGGTCTCAAGTGTGATTCCAGGTGCCGATCCACTAATGACAACAGTAGGCATTGCAGGGAGAACTGTTGCTAGTCCAGTAGTGGCAGTCACTAAAGCCGTGGCAAGTCGTTTTGTACCAGAAGACCTAGTCAGCAAGAACATTTTTGATTGGACATCTGGTGAGGTAACGCAATTGATAACTGATAGACTGGATGAGTGGATGTCACAGATGTTGTGGAAACAGAATATTGCCATAGTTCTTAGCCTTCTTGATCCTTCGAATTGCCTCAAAGATATCACAGTGAATCAATTGACGGAAATAAAGTACCAGGATATCATCAATATTCTGCACAAAACTTCACATGCATACGGTCCTCTTCAGGTGATTGATTCAGACAACAGCATTGTTGGTACACAGGTTTTACAGCGCATTAAATGTCAACCTCATAACGTGTTTGGAATTTACCAGATTGGAGATCATATGCAGAGAATGATGCCCAATATAATTACAGAGAACGATGATGTTGAAGTTACCAATGAAGACAACATTGAGTCTTTAGTGATAATAAAAGATCAAGTAGATTATAAAATCAAAACTATTGGCGATGCACCGCAGAATGTCAGGGGGAAGTTCAAGATCAAGAAAGGCGACACAGAGGAGCACTTTGTACTTTCAAATGCTGAACAAGAGATTGTCTGTAACAATTCGCCTCAACCTGGCACACAAAGAAGTCATAAATATCCTGATGCTCTTATATCTCCATTTTGCATATGTTCCGGAACAGAGATATATTACTATGTGACGTCTCTGGTTGTCATCACAAGCGGTGAAATTGATGACTCCAAAACAGGCCTCTCGGAATGGCCAGATAAAAGAAACAGCAAGATACTGATTGCATCAATGCAATGCACCCAAGTTCAGATCGATCTTGACACTAATGCACAGGCGACTCTGGTAGCCACTGTATACGGTAAACAGGTAACGATGAGCGCATGGCTTCTTGACAAAGAAAGGGGTAAGGCGAGGATTAGTCATTTCTTAGAACACCCTGATTCCTACAAGGCCGTGTCCAGGTATCATGTCTTGAACATGTCGGACCAAGAATCTAGAGCACTGACAAAGGAGGCACAGCAACAATTCCTTGTGTCTCGTGGCTTGCATGGGATAACTAGTGCTTATCCTTCAGTTATAAAGACCGGTGGATGTTTCACTTACATAAATGAGAATTCGTGGAATCCCTTTGACTCAAATGAAAGAGAGCAAGAGTACATATGGTTCAATCCATTCGGTCTCAGAGCAAATTTGCAAAGTCGATGGGTTCACACAGAGAATTACAAGATTAACACATTCGTTCAAACAACGGATCATTTGTCGATCGAACTCAAAGATAGTACTTGTTTTGTGTATGTAGTCAGGGATGAAAAGCAAGCAAAGTTCTATACAATATTCATCATACTAAAGGTTGATGGAATAATTGTGAAGCATGTCGAGGAGGGTGACCTGATGAACGAGTCTAGGGCTACTAAGTTATATTTGGGGCAAGATATCGAAAACGAGAAATCTTATTCAGATAGAATTATCGATCCAATCTATGAATTGGAAACAATAAAATACAGTGGAAAAGAAGAGCGTATTGAATTGATTTATTGTACATCGTATTCAAATGACGAACACAACCAAATTAAGACACATGATATCTCTTATTATGTATATCCTCCAAGTAACAGTGAGTCGACATTGAGCGGTCAGCAAGAAGATTTACAAGTCCTTTCTGCTTCGAACAAATCAGGAGAATATATAGTAGGTGTGGGGAATGCAAATGGATCCGTGTCATGGAATCCTTTAAACTTTCAGGACAGAGATAATACAGGTGTAAAATGGGATACGAGACGAGAGAATGTACTGTACTGGAACAACGAATTTCTGAAGACAAAGGAACATTTTGCCTACAGAGAGGCAGTACGAAGGGCGGCAGACAAGACAGAATGTCTCAATGAAAATCCATCATGTTATTTTAACTGGGATCATGAATATGATTGCAAAGATTTTGAACTGGAAGGATCCTTCAAATTGAAATCAGTGCATATTGGCAAGCTAGACGAACATCTCAACTTAAAAACATACAGAGATGCGAATGCAGTAAATATGATGACAGGTTGGCATGAGATGATATCGTTCATGGACAAACAAGGAGATAGCTTTGACTTTTCGCCATCCGATGGATCAGAATGGGGTGAAAGTAAATCTCGCGAAGCATTCACTGAGTTTAGTGACGCTGTCAATGCTATTATGCGTGAAACTGCAGATCTAAACGAAACACAAAAAAAAGACTACCTTGAAAACGATTTGAAAGCAAAAGAAAAAGTGGAAGATTTAGCTAAGTTTTATGGAATTGGTAAGACTGAAAGCACCACTGTACAAAAAGAGCAAGAATCTTTTGATGATTACACAAGCTACACTATTGTAGATTTTGATGATGAATCTGATATTAGAGAAAAATTTAGAATTGACGAAGATGCCAGTAAATACGATACGCCTGTGAAATATGATCGCTCAGAACTGGCTTACAGGACATATCGTCAATGGCTTTGGAACACTACAAAGCTGATACATGTAGATATAATAGAACCCGCAACAGAGTGGGTCAGCAACAATACCCAATGGTATGTTGCAGTAACTGGTGCAGCCATTACATTTTTTATTTTCTACTATTTGGTTTTACCAGCAATTCCTCTTGCAACGTGTTCTTCTGTCATCTCAACTACTCTTATGAGTTTCCCTTGGATTACAACAGGTTATGAAGTGGGTGTAGTTGTACTCGAAACATTGTGGAAAGCTGGTTGGAAGGCTACGGCTGGTTGGTTAGCAACGCGAGTGACTAACTTGAGTTCGTGGTTTGTGCAAAAGTCGGCATCTGCGATGTACACCTGGTTTGTAAGAGCTTTGATAGCCGCTGCTGCAGTACATGAATTTTCACGACTCACACAGTATGTTTTGGATTGCACGCAGTCGATTTCAAGTTATCTGCAGGAGTGCTTTACTAAAGTCTTCGCATTCTTAAGTTTGCGTCTGTGGATCCAACAATTCTCTCGGACATTCTTTAAGCACCAGCAATATGCCAAACCGAATTTCATGTTCAATCGAATTACGTTCGCTGCTTGGGTTTCAGCACTTCTAAACAAAAAGAAATATGAAAAGACCCTGAAACAAGAAGGTTCAACAATCACTCTTACACTGGATTTCAAGTGTTTGGCTATAGAAATTGAAGCTCAGGAAGAGCACAGCGAACAAATACCCCTTGAAGGACACGAAAATTGGATAATCGGACTGACCTACAATAACAATGGTTCAACTGCTGATGCGAGCAGTGAAAGAGAAGAACACATAATGTTGAAGCTTGGTAGATACAATTGCATTGTCCGAAAAATAATCAATGTCAGCGATAGATTCAATTATAACACGTCAAACAAAATACTGAAA
>Ga0099797_100799_pt1 | contig 18773 bp, 24 predicted proteins | sample Uncmet_Sort48C_1_FD_89871 | JGI IMG/M metagenome (GOLD analysis project Ga0099797, IMG submission 89871) | Marine eukaryotic communities from CALCOFI LINE 67, Pacific Ocean - C012_Sort48C_1 | ecosystem: Environmental > Aquatic > Marine > Oceanic | place: Pacific Ocean: Monterey Bay | collected...
GTCGTACTGTTCGCGGGCCACTGTTCAATTCAAGTCAGGGTTCTTCCTGTTAATAGTGTACTGCGTCTCCGCAGCAGTTTGCTTTGAGTGCACGGAGCGATTAATTTGTGGTTCATGTTTAGGCCAGTTTTGTTGTAGCATGCGCTGGTTGTTTGCTGTGGAGAGTTTTGCTTGTGTATTTGACCGAGTCGCACATCGGTTCGCGAAGTATCTGTCAGGACAAGACGGCCCGTATTTGGAGCGTTGAATCTGGCGAGTGCCTAGCACTGCTGAGCGGCCACACAGGGGCAGTGAACTATGCCGTGTTTGCTCCTTGATGTGCATTTTCAAATGATTTGAATCAGCGATTTCAAAATGATTGGAACAAGGTCGTGCAGGTCATCCAGGCGAGGCGTGTGGACAGTTTGGGTTTTAGGCCGGGTGCTTCCATGCACTTTTCTTTGGAGGTTTGCAGGTGCATCACTAGGGAGCTAATTCGGTTCGTGCGGCTTAGATTGTGAGTTCTGCGATTCGGAGGATCAGGTTGTCCACCGAATCTTCTTTCCGTTTGGTCTAGCAGGCATTAGGTTACTACTTGTTATGTTCATTTCACAGGCTGAGACAATCGGATTGAAAAATTGCTTTACCAGGTTTGTCAGTGTAGAGACTAGCTTATGGTGCAGATCAGATCCAGTGATTTGCTGCTCAGGTTCCTTTGGTCAGACATGTGTATCTGCTTCTATTGGCTTAATGTTAAAACTGATGGTGCTCAGATTCTTTTGCTTACCGCCTCTTCTTTCATCTTTTCCGAGCCATGTGTGACTGAGGTTCAGGATGATATGACGGTCAAGTCGCCTGTGTCATTGACTCAAATGCTAAGCGAAGCGTCACGGAATCTTGTTTGTGGTCGCAATCAAGTCAATTGCCGGAGTTTGGGAGTTGTCTGTTTAGTTACATTTAGACCGATTTCGGTTCTTCTCCCACATGATTGGATTTGCCGCAATACGCGAGCTTTTTCCTGTTGCCACACCGTGTGGGCGTTATCCAATGAAGACATAGAGCAGCAACCCCGCATGCATCTGTGTGATTTGCAACGTTTTCCAGCTCTGCGAGTAACGATTGATTCGGTCATTGTACAGGTTGTACCGCGCGCCGAGGGTCGGCTGATATTTCGAAAGAAATTAACATACATGTATACATACATATATGCATATATAAAGAGATGCATATTTGGATGTGTTGATTTTGAGTCTGGCAGTCATGGTAACATTTGAAAACCGAACAGTGTTTCTCAAGAACACGTGTGGATCACTACTCAAGCGCACCAATATTTCTGACTGCTGAAATCGGGTCCGATGACATGTCGATATTCACGACGGATTTCCAATGTGTTTTCAGCAGCGGATCGGAACTGGATCGGGAAATGTCAATTTTTCACGAATGGTATTCGCTTTTTCGATTGTACTGACATCGACTCCGACAGATTTCTGTATACTTCAGCACTCTTTCTATGCTCGGAGAAAAAGATTGGAATTTGATCCAGATTCGCGATCGCGTCTAGCTTTTTTCGAAAGTGTTGAAACATGATGCCACGGGCATGCCACCATTCCCAACGACATTTGAATAGTATTCGGGAATACGGTTGGATCCGGATTCAAGTATATCATCATTCAGAAGTGAATTAACCGACTTGTTGGATATGCTGAAATTTATTCTGACAGACATTCCAAAGTATACATGGAATTCAATTTTTAACAACAGGTACAGTGGCTGTCCCAGACCGTTTGCGGTCTATACGCTTTTGCGAAATTATAGCGTTGGCGAGATAGTGTCACAGTCGTACTTTGTTGGTTGCGACATTTGTGCTTCACGCGGTGCGCAGCCGGCAACGTTAGAGAGTGATATGATTCTGAATTGCGTTTGAATTTGTTTGGCTTGATGTTTCGTGTTGTGTGTCTGAATCTCTCTCTCTCTCTCTCTTTCTCTCTTTCTTCCATTGCAAGCGTTTCACGGAGTAACCGGTCGACGGGTTGCGCACGCACATCATTTGGGCAAGAACAGCTTCGTATTTCTTGTTTGGTTTGCTGGTAACCTTGGCACCTGGTTACTATCAATCAAGTGCTGATGGCTGCTCCAATGTATGGAGCTTCGGGCTGCGAAGTTATGGTCTCGGTTCAACGGGTAGCGCGAATGGGTTGCAAGAGCAGCAAGTCGGCCGTGGTCCAGGAGCACTCTCCGGCCAGAACCGTTCTTTGCCGAGCAGCATCACTAAGCGCATGCAGTTGCAGTATGATTTCATTTCGCCGCCTCGCTTGATTTGCAAGGAATTAAGTGGCGATGCAAATGGAGTTCGTTGTTTCTGACCAGAACAGGTTTCTTTTGTTTTTGGCCACGCAAGCACATGCCTGACATTATCCCAGCAGAAGACCCTGACAATAACGTTATTCATAAATATATTAAATTTCAAAAGCATTTTGGTAGACAGAGGTTGTCACACGTCCAGCGAAATATTGGATTGGCTGGCTGGCTGGCTGGCAAGCCGGCTGGCTGGCTGGCCTGCTGTTTTCTAAAATTGAATGCATGAAAAAACGCATGGACAAAAGTGATCCATTTTGTACCTCTGGGAGCAATTTGGTGCAATTAACTCTGCAATGCACCGCTGTGCAGCTGTGCAGCTGCGCAGCTGTGCTCGGCTGCCTGGCCGGCCGGCTGCCTGGCTGTGGCTGGCTTGAAAAAGCTTGAAATTCCTTATGTTTTGTTGTAACAAAAATGCTCCGTCGCGCCGACCGCAGTATTAAACAAGTAGTGTTTTTCTATTATATATTGAAGTGTTTTGAAATTACTATGAAACTATGAGTGAAATCAAACATTAATTCCCTAAGGTGTTTCAACCAAAATGCTCTGTCACACCAACCGCAGTATTCAAAAAGTATTGTTTTTTTCTGATTTATTTTGAAGCTTTTCGAAATTACTATGAAACCATGAATTCACAAAAGCTTGAAATTCCTTAGGTGTTTCAACAAAAATGCTCTGTCACACCGACCGATGTATTCAAAAGTTATAGTTTTTCTAATATATTTTGAACAGTTTTGAAATCACAAAATCAAAAAAGTGTATTTGAGCTTGCAATTCCATGTTGTTTGGACATCACGCCGATGGAACTACAAAAAAACAATTGCAATTTATATCATGTTTGAAATCATAAAATCAAAAAGTTGAATTTTCGCTATACGTGTAGCAAAAGTTGGCCCTCACATGGATGACGGCAAATCCAGGTTATGAAATTCCCAAGCATTTGTACCCTCTATAAGCATACTATAACCCTTAATTCCTGCGTCATTGTGAGGGAAAAAAGTCCACTGCGGTGCTAACTCGGTGCTCGACCATAGCAGTTTGCAGGGCAATGCAATCGCTTTGAACTGCATCACATTTTGCAAGCCAAATTCAGTCTCTGTTTCTGTTCTGTGGTCTTCCACCGACAGTCTTTTCGTGGCGTATGCCTGAAATCTTGCTCACTTGGGCCATGGAACGTCTCTGCAGTATAAAGACAAGGTTTTTCAAATCAGCAACCCAAATGGATTTTAAATCCCGCCGTGGAAGCTGTGCTCCCAACAGGGGGTATCTCAGTTCCACTCTGTTTTTTTTCGCCTCTCGCATATGCCTCCTCGCTCGTTGGATGGATCACAGCATTCTTGTTTGAGACCACATTGCAAATTCGCGGATGCTGTCAGCAAATGTGTCCGGTTTCCGACTACAACAGTGATCTCATCAAATGTATTGGTATTGCTGTGTCACTTGAGTAAATGTATTGTCGAATATTTCGGTAGCAACTATCGGGCGAGGCCCAGCAGTTTGTTCTTCCTGCGTCGTCGCAGGGCGTGTGTTTGACAGGAGGCAACTGGAATGGTTCCACGCCATACATCTTTGGCTTTGAAGTCATTGGAGCTTGCGCGATTGCAGGAAGCTAAGGTACCAGCATCAGCAGATGTCGCAGGTGCTGCAGCGCAAGACCCGGAAAAGTTGAAGGACGGAGTCACTTTGTTGCAGTGTTTCGGGCAATCCGTTTTACAAAGGAAAACGCACGCGTCAAATGTCATGCTGTTTCTGATAAGCTGAGGCAATGGCGGTCATGAGTGTGATCAATGGGCTGATATGCTGCTGGTTTTCTGCGCGACGGGATACATTTGATTTGCTGATCATTTCGTCCGACAATCGTGTTCAATACATTCGGGCTCTGGCATTTGTACCAAGACCTGATAATTGGGGAGGTGTTTAGCTGTCGTGGGAAAAAAGGACATGTCTACAAATGGAAGCGAAAGAGAGCTTGGTCATGGCGGTGCTAGAGGACCAGTTGTAACAAGTGGTGCTGATAGCTCTGAATTCGCTTCAGCAAGTTTGGGCTTGTTCCGCTTGTGGAGGCTTCGACTGGTTGCCGGCATCTCCGAACAAGAAGGCTCGACGCTGACTCTAAAGTTATTTGAGATTGACTGGTTGTTGACAAGTTGATGGTGCATGGCATGATCGTTGCATCTTGCTGGGAGCAGTTTTGTGCAAGAATGTTGTGCTTGGACTCTGGCGTAAGTCATGGTCTGTGTTGTTGCCACCATGTCACTACTTCATCTTGAGGCGCAGTTCAATCAGCCGATCCGCGGATGGGCGCCCGGCTGGTGCCCACATTTCAACGGTTGAAATCAGCGCATGTCTGTTTGCAAATGCCGCGGTCCATATTATGTCAGTTTTTACCCAATATGTTTGCAGTGTTAACGTTTTTATTGTCTACACTCTGGATCGGGTGTTTCTGCAATCATGGTGTCATATGAAGACGAACGTCACAGCAAAGGTCTACCGGAGCTCGAATCATAAATTAGGTACTTGCCCGGCTCCTAGCAGACTCTTCCAGTCGTCCAACCGACTATCTTTTTGTGCAGACTATGCGCCGTGCGAAGGCCTGGGGAGCATGCGTCCAAGCCTATTCACGACAAATGTATGTTCGAGCGGTCGCAAGAATGGAGCAATTAACTCTGCAATGCACCGCTGTGCAGCTGTGCAGCTGCGCAGCTGTGCTGGAGTTTCTCTGTGTGCTCTTCGCAGAACTGTGAGCAGGATTCCGTGTGAGGATGAAATAGGCCCAGCACCGGCTAGTCTAGCTTTTCCGCGATTCCAGCAGTGCTGCTTTGCAGGTTCTGCAGGATTATGGTCGTTTTGGAACGGTTTTGTGGTAAAATGTACATGTCAAAATTCAGTGATGCCGCGATACAGCTGACATTTCAGTGCTAGACACGTTGCATCGAACTGTGATTTGTGTCAATGCTCATTTGCTTGGACCTGCAATGCGAACAGCAGTAGTGCTAAGATATTCTTGCACGCATATGCCATGGACAACGCACCTATAATGATATTTTGCGTTAATTTAGTAAGAGTTTGCTCGTTTTGCAACAAGCTCAGTTTGTCGATAGTACAGAAGGAAACAAACGAAAGTGTACCAACCCATCAGAGTTCACATTCTCCGTGAAAAGAAGCAACTCCCGCTAAGCAACTTGAGTTTTGCTTCATCGGTTTCTTTTGTCGGCTGCAAGTGATTTTCGTTGAAGCCGAGGTTCGATTTAGTGTTCACTACATTGATTAGGCGTATCGTTCAATAGTTGTCGTTGAATGTAGTAAAGCCATGTTAACTTTGGGCGAAAGAACCGACTGGCAAATTAACGCATCGTTTGAGTATCTTGTTTTCGCATAGCGCCGTCGATCGATCAACTAATACGTTTTGCATGCGTGTTGCCAGCAAGTACGCGCGCTTGTGCAAATAGATACGTCTTGTCACCTGCAATCACAGTACAGAATGTGCGCTCCATCTCCTTATTGCAAAGTTGTATAAAGACCCTAAACAGTTTTTTTTAGGGCCCACCGTTTGGACGACAGCAGTCTCGGGCTACCAATTTGTGAGCAGGTCATGCACTCATCTGTCAGTTGGTACAGTCTTGGTCTCGCGATTCCGGTCATGCACTCACCTTCAGTGGGGCGCCTGCAATCTGCGGGCTTACAGCCTGGGGGCCTACGGTCTGGGGGCCGACTCTGGGGGACTACAGTCTCAGGGCCACCGATTTGGGAGCAGATCACGCATTTACCTGTACTGTAGAACGGATAATATATATATATATACACAGTAGATGACCCTTGGAGACAAGCTGTTTAGGGAAAACACGAAATAGAGAGGACTCATCTTGACCAGCTCTGTAAGTTGGGGGCCTCCAGCCTGGCGGGCACAATCCATGGGCCTACAGTCTCGGGCCACCGATTTTGGATTGGAGCCGTGGTGCACTTCCTTGCACAAAAGGACAGATATAGAGTACCTTTTCAGACAAGCCGTTTCGACAATTTCGGAGCGGTCACATCATTCGTTGTGCGTCAAGTCCTCTGCTGCTCTTGTGCGCAGGGAATCCCAAACCATACCAATACCGGCGAGTACTGGTTCATTAGTTTGCTGAGCATCATTTGTCTGAGTACAGCGTGCATACATGCGACAGTTATTTTTCGAGCATACAATTTGCCTCCTCGCTGCATTTCTCTGCTGTCGAGGTATGTGGTGACTTCGGCAGCTTCTGTCAAAGTGGGTTTGCTCTCCGCGCTTGCATTTGGTTGACTTCGCACATGTGTTTTATTTCGATTTTGTTTTTGCAATTTCGTCAATTTTGTGATTGTACCTTTGAGTGCACCTGTATGAAATGCATTTGGACACTGTCATGACACTTTAGTTTATGGCGGCGCATGACCCCCCCCTTTCATATCGTATGCATTGACGTGGAGACCAAGTGTTTTTCTTTACCGTTCAGACGCATAGTACTGTCTTCTAGCCAAATGATTGAAAACCTTAGGATTTGGGAGGCCAGCGCATTTCAATTAATTCCTTCTGAAGTACAGCGCTTCAATACTTGCTCATTTCCCGTAACGGCCGTGTCGACGGCCGTCGCGACAGCCGTCAAGACGGTTTTGCATGTTGTGTTGGATGTGGGTTTTCAATTCTGGCATTTTATGACATTGACATTTTCAATTATTCGCTTGTCAAATATGTTGCTGGAAAACAGTACCAGGTTTGCTGTTATTTGTGCACAGGCCCCGGCTTGAATTCGCAAGCCTTTCACACGCTGCAGTTGGGTGAAAGCGTTTCGATTGAGGAGGCTTATCATTGTTGTTGTGACCAGTATGTGGTGATCTTTATCAGTGGGTTCTCTTTCATTTTGTTGCCTTTTGCGCGTTGAGCATGTTTATCGCAGCGCCAGCACCATTGGACGATACTGGGGCTCTTGGGCATGAGAGTGTCTTCTTTGAGTGTTCGTAGAATGTCCATCCACCACACGAGGCAAGCCGCATTTGAGCAACTGTAAGAACAAAAGCTGCCAAGTCTGCTCTCGTCGCAATTTGAAGCGCGAGTAGCAGTGGAGCTCTTTGAGAGACATTTCAGAGACTCCATCTACAGGTCTTTCATGGCTCGTCTGCATAAGTCTTCACTAGGAGTTCCGGCGCTTTGTCCATGTCACAAGAGGGAGAGGCTCCTGTCATTGCAAGCTCATCTTTTTTGAGCGCACGGTGGTAAACATGGAGTGTGACACTGCGATTATTGGCAAGCATTGGCTCGGCAGTGTTCAGCGTCCAGCAGTAATGAGACAAACGCCTGTTTGGTTGGGGTCATCCGCTAGGGTCATTTGAGTTTATGTCAATTATTGAATGTTCAAGATCGCAATGCGCGTCAAGACATGTTGTTTTTTGATCCCAAAGTATGCTCGCCTTGTTCATCGTTGTCAATCCCGAACATCGTAAGCACATGTCGTTGGATTTCATGACTAGTTTGGCAAGGTTTTAGTTGTTCTGGATCCTAATGCATCTTATACCATTGTATGTTGTTGGTTGAATGTTTTATATTCCTATATACTGCTTTTCTGATAAATAATTGTTACGGCCAATTAATTAAATAATACCAAATAACAATTATGTTCAGAGATAACAATTATGATCAGCGTTTGGGTTTCCTGCTCATTTCTGAGTTGCCGTTACCTCATGTGAATTGTTTCTGAAGTTCCTTTGCTGTGTTCGGGAGCTCGTCTGACGCTGATCTGCAATGTCTCACCGAGTTCGTGGTTCTTGCTATTGTACGCAAAGGTATCGCTGGGATATTCGTTGGCAGTCCCACCGTTCCAGGTAATGGTGCGCATGTGGGATTTTCCAGTACCCGTCAGCTGATGCAAAGCCTCCCGATGGATACTGTAATGGGAAAACACCCCACGATTATTTTTCGCTGATCATAATTGTTGCGTCCAAAAAATAAATAATTCGAAATAACAATTATGTTCAGAAACAAAAATAACAATTATTTATCAGAAACGCAGTATATATTATTGTTGTACAGGTTATCCGTATACCTTTCTATTTCCTCAAGAAAGCTACATGTTAGCTAAACAACGTTTATAAACACACTGAAAAATCGGTAGGCGCCAGAACCGGTTGTTGTGCTTCGCCTGCTTTCGGGCGGTGCTGCGGGCTCTCCAAACGTTACGTTTTCCAATGGCTCAGCGCCTGCTTTTCAGAAACAACATATATTTCAATTCAATTTGAATCATTTGTTTCGCGTCCTTTCGAAATCTCACAGGGACCATTGGTTTTAGCAACATTTTAGATATGCATCAACATGTTGTAAAAGTTGAGACCCGTCCAGGTCATCGAAATTGTCCCGGATTCAATTTTGAATATTTTTGTCAATTATTTTTATAATTTGTATATTAGCGTTATTCGACAATGTTTTTGTAAATTTATAAAAAATGCAACTTACTGGTCACAACATGAAGCGGTCAAGGGCACCCATGCCCACGAAAACACACTGTGCGTAACGTTTGGCGCGCTTCGTTTCCTAACCAATTTTCGCGCCTTCACGCGTTGTTCAAAATATACAGGGATTTCCACTACTTTGGGCACGCGTGTCTCCCAAACCGCATTGCACGTAACGTTTTGCGCGCGTTGCCCACCGCCCCACCGCCCCACCATACGGAAGGCCAGTCACTACGGGCAAGCCCGGAATACACTTAGCTCCTTCCGAGTTTCGGGTTCTCCCAATCCCCGCTTCCTGCCTTTGGGCCGCCAACCTCACCCAGGGATGCCCGCCGGACCTTACTTCGGCATGTCCGCAGCTACATCCAGACCTCAGGTCGAGCATCTTCCGTAGACGAGGGCGCCATGCACATGAAGTAGCCCGAGGGCATATATAAGTTAGGGCAGGAAGCGGGGATTGGGAGAACCCGAAACTCGGAAGGAGCTAAGTGTATTCCGGGCTTGCCCGTAGTGACTGGCCTTCCGTATGGTGACACCACGCAGGTCGAAGCGGGTCAGCCCCCCTCTGAAATTATTGTTGTTGTTGGTTTGCCAAGAAATTCAATAACAAATCCAAATTCATATCCGTATTCATGTGGATAAGAATACTGATCTAGATAGGGCGAACGATATCCATATTGATAAACACACCCACACCCAAGTCCGCATCCACATCCCCACCCATGTCCGTATCCCTATGATAGCCATCCATTGCCATATTGATGGCCATATCCCAATCCGAATCCAGCACGTCCATATTTATTTTTGCGTGCATTTCAATATTGAGGTCCAAATCCAGCCTATCCGCATCTATCGCGACGTCCATGGCCATATTGTATCGATATGCATGTCCATATCCATGTTCCTGGTCACTCACATATCCATATCCATATCCATGTTCATATCCATATCCATGCGCATCCATACTTGCGTCCGTATCAATATCTATGTTCATGTCCATCTTCAGGTCTTTATCCCGATGCCAACCCAGCATGCGCACGTCCACATCCACATCTCTATGGGTATTGCATCCATAGCCGTATTCATTATTCATATCAAAGTCCGCATCCAAATCAACATCCAGCAAACAAACCAAAGTCCGGCAACGGTACAAGCACAGCAAACAATCGAAGCAACCAAAGCAATAGTGCAGGCAATGCAAGCAGACACGAATTTAGCAATGATTTTAACAAATGTGAGTGCAAGCGATGCAATCAAACCCATCGAGGTTATTTTGCAAGCAATGCAGCCAATCTAAGCGATTGAGGCATTCATACAAGTCATCGACGCAACCGAAGTAACCATACGAGCAATGCAAGCAAACCCAAATCAAGCGACGTGCTGCCAATCGAGGCAATCAAAACAATCGAAGCAATTGTATTAGCAGCACAAGCAAATGAAGCAATCAACGCAATAGTGCAAAGCAGCGCAAGCAGTTCAAATTTTGCGCTCGTAAAAGCGAACGATCGAGGCAATCGAAGCAAGCGAAGCAATCGGGCAAACAATGCAATTAAGTTCGCACCCAGGATTCATAGATGCAACTCAAATGATCGAAGCAGTCGGAGCATTCGTGCAAGCGATGCGAGCGCTCGAGGTAATCGAAGCAAAGCACGCAACGCTGTCGCATGTCATGTTTGATTTGGTAAGTATTGTCAGGCTCACGCTGGGAAGAATCGCATACAGTAGGCAAGCGATTTGTATTCCTCCATCAATGTTTTGCTTGTTCGCTCGCGCACCTACGACCGACGTGCTTTGTTTGGTGCGTGGTCATGCTCTCATTGGCATTTGTGCCGTTGCATTGATTGGCACGCTCGGCAACCGAATTATGTTTTTGCGAAGCGCCTCGGCTCATTGCGCGCGAGGTGATTACGCTCCCGATGTCGAAGCGAGTTCGTGGTCGTTTGTACAAACCGGCAGGCGGGATAGTTGAGACAGCAGTTACTGCCTAATGAGTTGGACTGCCGCGCATTCTCGTTGTGGTTTGTACCCTTTGTGTCACTTCCTGCTGCGTGTGCGCCTAAGCCCTCGCATGGCCTCTCGGCAGTCGGTGCGTGGTTGACAACGTTATTTTTTGCCGTCGTGGAACCAAATCCAACTGGTTTGATCATGATGCGCTGCTCGTATTTCCTTTTGCTTTTGCTTGCCATAAGAGAAATGTTTCCCAGCAATGTTAGCGTGTGTCAGCCGTTGCAGGTTGGATCACATTGGAAGATTTTGCGAGTGGCCACACATGGGTGCAGCCAGAGGACCCGGAAGTTGTGGCCAAGCTCTAGTATTGGCTTGCAGCCGAGATGCCTGATTAGAGAAGAAGAGAGCAGGTCAGCAGAGCGAGCCGACTCTTTGTGCTAGTATAACTTAATCTGATTGCATTGATCAGATTGTTTGCTGCTGGCGTCGGCCTCTTATGTGCAGTGGCGTTCCTGGTTCGCGTTTGTGGCCCCCTTTTTCAACTAGGGTTTACGCTTTGACCCTGTTGACGATGACTGTCTTCTTCTCCGGGGCTCAAGATGATTCGATGTTTCAAGTGATGAGGCCAACAAATCCTCTCATTGTGAATATTGTTTGTTTTCTAGATGGCAAGGTTACCGACAAGCGAATTTGTATCTACGTTATGTAGTTAGACTTTCAGCTGAACGCTGCTACCGTCGTTTCGATTGTTTCCGAAATTATTGATTTGACGCTGGCGGTCAACTTCTATGGATTTCTCTCCCGCGATTTATGCTGCAGGCAACGATTATGCTGATTCGATGGTTGATCAGGATGGTTACAATCATGATTGTTATTATGGTGAAGGTGCTGGTCAGGGTTTCAAACAGCATGTTCCAACAATGCCGGGCTTCAGGTCACGACTTGCTTTCGACAGCACATTTGGCAGCTGCAGAGCTCAGAGCTTTGGTCATCAATCATTTTAGTGAGACGCGTTGTATTTGAGGGCGTTAATTTACCGTGTTGCCGACAGCGGCGCGGCGCGTTTTGAATTAGCTGGCACATGAGCAGTTCTTGTACCTGCATGGTAGTCTTGCCCCATGAGGGTGGCGTGGGACTAGAATCCATTATTTTAAGTGACTGTTTAGCAAGACTTATTGTTGTTTCTCAAGATTTGTTTTTTCTTGGCAGTGTTTTGTAAAACAGAAGCAATGCGAGAGCGCTTATTTGCTATTCTGATGCAGATGCGCAGCAAGGCGGTCGAGCCTCGTAACATCAGACATGATAAATGTTATGTTGTGATTTATTGATCGTCGCTGCACGTATTTTTGTATGTGTTCCTTGTGATGTTTGCGTTGCTCCTTTGCGTGAAGCTTGGTAGGAAGCCGCTCATCGATAGTATGCGTGTCCGTGGTGGTCCCAACCATGCATGTGTTTGGCCCCTTTCTCGAGCTGGCATGCAGCGAGGAACAAGGTTTTAAGGACGTGGTTTCTGATGTTCCATGATTTCTTGTTATTTTTGGTATTGGTTGTTTTTGACTCGGGGCGTTTTTTTCTTGACTCGGGTTATCTTTCGTTGCAACAAATTGAGCCTCGCTGCAGCCATGGTGACATTTTGCGATAACTGATGTACTCAGGGTGTCATTTGCGCTTATTCGTCAAGTGCGCGTACTTCCTTTTTCCTTCTCATGATGCGCTTCATGAGGAGCCCATGAGATTGGGTGCATGCGTGGGCTACCTTTATAGTGGTCTTCGGAATAGGGAAACACTGGTGTAACTTAGGCATGTAATGCAAGTGGGATGCAAGGTGGAGGTCGAGCTGTGGGACCTGATGGAAGTGTTCACGGCAGCGGGAATAGGCGTAGGCGAATGCCGGAAGGTGGCATAGGAGCTCCACACGGATGATCCCGGAGCACATCTTTTTCATTTTCTGGTATTTCCGGCTTCCAGCTTTTTTGATGTTGACTTCGGATATTCCCGATTTGCAACTCCAGGAAGAAGCTATCCGACCTTCCTGAGTTGAAAGGCGAGGCCTAGAAGGTCCCAAATTACCCGAAATCGCTTCCCGCGCGGGTCCCGCTCGAGTGGTGAAGTCTTGGTGAAATCTTCCCGCCGTCAGAGGACTTTCTCATGCTGTGGCCCGTTCTCTCGGAGATCCCGAGGCCTCTCTGGAGGTCGTGGGGCAGGACTCCTCCATGGGAAGGGCTTCCCGCTGAGGAGGCGGCCGACTCGTAGCCGGAGAGTGCGAAGCGGGCCTCGACCGTGGAGGCGCCGGCCCATGAGGACACAGGCCCCATCGCGCCGACGCAAGCCATGGAGGGGTCAGCTCCAGCCGGTGTTTCTACATTTTGGCCCCTTTCAAGGGGGCTAACAGGGGGAGGAGGTCTACTCGTGAGGTTTGGGTCTCGGATGGTCAGTTTGGGCCTAGTGTGTTTCGTTTCGAGTTCCCTCGCTGTCACGATTACACTCGGCAAGTCCAGCTCGGTATATGAATTTCCTTCGATGGTTTTTGGGATCCACCATGCCCCGGCAATGCAGTGAGAAATCCACACGAGGAAGGCCGGGGGACGTTCGGGGACCGCTAGGTCCCGCGAGCAGGGAGAAGGAGTCCCCATATCCCTTGATCGTTCTCCAACTTCCCTTGAGAATCAAAACAAATGATTTTTGTTTTCTCCATTTTATTTTTCCGCCTTGGGGATGGATCTGGTTGGGTGGGGGTAGGGCTGGTGCCTGTTGGCCACCAGCAGCGCGACGCTTTGGGACGACCAATGGCGCCCTCGCCGTAAGGCACGTCCCACTGTCCCACTTCGGCTTTGCCTAAGACTTTCAAAGCATTTTGTTCCTTATCAATTTCATTCGTAAAGGATTCGATTTCATAACATATTTTAAGAATTTATTGAGTTTCATTATTTTTTTAAGCTTTGGATATTAAAAATTGTTAGTTTTCATTCTAACGATTTCTTAATATTCGGGGAGCTCGCGAGTTACTATTGTCGGACTTATTTAATATATGGTAAAGTTCCAAAAGAGCAGATTCAAAGTTCCAAAAAAGCAGATTCGCAAAAGACCCTCCTGGGAAAAGTTCCGAAAGAGCAGATTCAAAAGTTCCGTTTGAGCAGGATCAAGATATGCGGACCAACGCAATTGCGCACGCATGGACATATAACCAATCATCTGTAAATAAATAAATATATATATATATATATATATGTGCATATGCGCATATGTGCCTGTGTTTGCTTTCTCTCCAACCAAGCCCGAGCAACCTAGCGCGGAATCCAAACGAGTCCCCCCTGGTGGCGCTCTCAGGAGTTTCTGGTGGCAATCTCGGGGGCGCTTGCTGGCACTCTCAGGAGCGCCTGGTGGCACTCTCAGGAACGCCTGGTGGCATTCTCAGCAGTTTCTGAAACACGCTATGACACGCCTTGTGGCGCTCTCAGGAGCTTCTGGTGGCATACTCAGGACGGCTTGGTGGCACTCTGAAGAGCGCCTGGTGGCGCTCTCAGGAGAGGCTGGCGTCAAGGTTCTTCAAGATGCCTTCAGCTCAGCTTGCCCACTTTCGAGGGCTTCAAATTTCGGCTGCATCTTCGACGCATACTTGTCCATCAAAGCACATGAGTGGCACTCTCACCCATGCCGGTTCCGCAGAGAGAAAATCGTCACCCATGCTTTGAGGCAAACACTTTGCGTCTCCCCCACTGTTGCTTGACAAAAATTGTTTCATGGATGCCTTCACTGCTCTGTCAATATGATCTGTGCACCTCATCCTGCACTGCCTCTGCACTGTCAGCAAGCTCTGGAACATCAATACCACAAACGTCATGCACTGTTGTATTGTCACAACTTTCAGTTGCATTGCATTCCATATCAACATTTTCCATAACTTTGCTCACTGTTGCACTGGCAGACTTGTCAGCAGCAATGTCTTGCAAAACAACATTTTGCACTTCACTGTTTGCCGTTGCACTTGCAGAACTTTCAGCTGCAGTGTTTTTCGCAACAAATTTGTTCATGACGTTACTAAACATTGCATTGGCAGAGATGTCAACTCCACTGCGCTCTGCAACCACAAGTTTCACAGCAGGGCGCACTTTCTCAATGGCACAACTGTTGGCAATAACGCTTTCCGCAACATGATTCCTGACGGTAGCATTCTCTGTTGCACTGTCACAACTGTCTGTCGCGATGCTTGCTGCAACGGAGCTCCCAACATCGTTGAATACAGCATGCTTCTCCACACCAGCATATGTTGCATCGTAGTCGCATTGCATGTACACAGCAGCACCCTCGGAATTCGAGGATGCAAGCATAACCTCGCCTTGCACTGACACTGCTGAGTTTTGACATCACAATTTTGCACAGTCACATTCGCACTCGAATCGGCGGTAACACTTGTAGATCTGTCCGAAACCATCACTGGAGCATCTTCCAAAACATCGCTTGCACTCCAAAGATACAATTCCGAGTTACTTGCATAGACAACATCATCTGTAGCATAAGAAAGAGACATAGCACCGTAGCCACAATAACTTACAAGAGCGAATTGGCCCAATCAATTGAAAGATTGCGCAAATGGTGATGAAGAAAAAACCAAAAGCAACACTTGAGCAACACTTGAGCAACACTTCAGAACAAAACCAACAAAAGAACAAATTAACAGAAAACACATGCCGTGAAAAAAGCGATCCAGCATTACCAACATACGGAAACTACACGATGAAATACACTACAAGCAAAGCAAAGCTCATGTGCAAAACATACAATTGAGGATGAGAACAGAACCACAAAGTGCTGCAACAAACATTTTCACACAACTTCGTCTGGGTCCAAAATTGCGATGAATTTGCAGCAGCACGGAACCGGCACATTGGCGACCTGGTCCATGCTGCACTCACTAAAGTGTGAACTTCTGCTTTTTCTCATCAGCATCAACTTTGTTGATCATGTCCTGCAACTCTGCCTCTGTAAGATTCTGTCCAAGAGAACGAATGACGGTGCCAAACTCTTTGGTTGTGATGGCGCCATCACCATTCTTACCGAACAGAGAGAAAACCTCCTTGAACTCAGCAATCTGCTCTTCAGTCACCTAATCGATGATGTGTTGTGCATCGCCAAACCGAACTCCACGCATGACAGTAGCGCGGCTCTTCATGGTGAGCAAAATTACAAGAAGCGGAGCGAACGATCTTGAACGATCTTGGGAAAAATTAAAAAACGCAACACTTCATATGTGCGCCACTGGAAATTGAGACAGGGGGATGCGCCCACCGAACGACGAACTACCAAACCAAACACAGTGAATTGAAACAAATGTGCAACACAAACACCGCCAGAAATATATGTGAAAACGATTCTCAAAAATTAAATGCATCTACTGCGGCCCCATCTCAGACAACCTCACCGCATCACAAATTTGCATTGGAAAACCAACTTTGCAAGCTGTGTGTGCGCACTGAACAACAGCACGCTGGCAAAAAAACAACTTTGGTGCAACAACTGCTACGATAAACAAAATAATGCAAAAAAATAAACGAACGTTTGATTCAAAAATCAGAAATCTTAATCTTTGAGCACAACACGCAAACCAAAACCATGAACGCAAAACACACATCGGCATCATATCATTGCGCTTTGTGCTTCAAGCACTGACTTCATGCGTACCCAGACACTGACTACATACCCAAACACTGGCTTCATACATTCCCAGACACTGACCCCCTAGATACCCACACGCTCACTTCCTAGAAGCCCAAACACGGACTGCCTAGATACCCAACACTGATTCCTGAATACCCAAACACTCAGCAAGGGGAAAAGGGCGCGAAAACAGCATTTGGATTTTGCCCAACCACATGCCAGCACAAACGATGGGAAAAACGTGACAATGGCAATTTTACTTTCTGTCCAACCAGAATTCGGTGACGATGACGACCGTCCATCTCAAAATCAACATGCAACGGACCACGATCACGCCAATGTGGGCGGTGAAAAATGCCAACGTCCAACGGGACACCCACTCGCAGAAATTGCAACATGACTGACCCCCTCGAAAACTGCAACTGTGCCAAAAAAATCCAACATAGCAGTCTTACGCTCTACAGCCCCGAGCAAACAACAACACACTTCTCTCCTAGACCGCTGTCAAACACTTTGTTTGGTTCCACTGCCCTTAACTTGGGTACTTTTTGCACATGTCTACACTGTGTAAAAACAACTGGCACACCGACCTCAACCTGGGCACTTGGCACATGTCTACACTGTGTGAAAAAAAACTGGTCCGCCTGGACGCAACTTGGGCCCTGTGCGCATGTCTCCATCGCGCCAAAACAAACCTGCACACCTGACCTCACCTGGGGGACTTACCGCATGTCTACATTGCGCGCAACGACTCGCACGCCCGGCCTCAACTTAGGGACACGCTCCCCATCCGCATCCGACTGGTCTTCGCCTTCGTACACCACCATGCCCCCCTGATGCAGCGCCCAACTGGTGAAGCGCAAGGAAAGGCGGATCCCAATCCTGTACCTTGCCCCCTCGTCCATCCCACCCACAGCATTCAAATATGAAAAACCTTCCTGGTTGGGTATGACTCCCTCCTTCACGCCGGCCGAAAGTTCCTCATGCGCGGGCTGCTGGGGACCAACACCCTCGTTATCGTCCAAATCAATGACCAAGTGAAGATCAAACCGGCCCCACCGGAAAATCAAAAATGCCCACCTCATCGACCGCAACATCCAATGGCTGCATCTCCTCCTCTGAAAACAAACCCTGTTCTTGGAACAACCCAGGAAATGATTCTGCAACCCACTGCAATCAACAAAAAAACAACGGCAAATAACACCAACACAACCCACTCTCAAAAACATATGTTTCAAATAAATAAAGACGCAACCACTGCCGCTGACAATCGCGATTGTCCATCCCACACCCAACCTGTAACAAGCACGACCACACCAACGTGGACGGTGATAACATTAAAAACATTTAACTTTCACGACTCCTCTTGACAAACCCCCCACACGGACGCTCCCCTGCGGCAAACCTCACACAGAAACTCCTCTTGGCAAACCTCACACAAAAAATCATCTCGTGCATGCAAACCTCGCACCGACACTCCTCTTGGCAACCCTCACACAAAAACTCATCTTGGAAGACCTCCCACAAAAACGCGCCTTGGCAAACTAATCCACCTTCGAGTCTGCTCCAACTTCGAACCCGCTCTCACTTCGAACCTGCTCCAACTTCGAGCCTGCTCCGCCTTCGAAACTGCTCCAACTTCGAACCTGCTCCAAATTTGAACCTGCTCCATCTTCGAACCCTTCGAACATGCTGCAACTCACCGCCTGCTCCGGCTCCGGACCTGCTCGAATTTTGAACCGCCCCAACTCCGAACCTGATCAAACGTCGAGCCTGCTCCAACTTCGAACCCTCCGAACATGCTCCAGCTTCCAACCCGCCCCAACCTCCAACCTTCTCCAGCTTGCAGCCTGCTCCAGTTTCGAACTTGCTCCCACTTCGGGCCTGCTCCAACTTCGAGCCTGCTCCAACTTCGAACACTTCGAACCTGCTCTAGTTTCCAGCCCGCTCCAACTTCGAAGGCTCGAAGCTGGACCAGGCTCGAACCTGGAGAAAGCTCGAAACCGGAACAGGCTCGAAGCTTGAGCAGGCTCGAAATTTGAACAGGCTGGAAGCCGGAGCAGGTTCGAAGCCGGAGCATGCCCCACGGGTTCGAAACTGGAGCAAGGCTGAAGCCCGAACTTGGAGCAGGCTCGAAACTGGAGCAAGCTCGAAGCTGGAACAAGGTCGAAATTGGAACAGGCTTGAAGCTGGAGCAAGCTGGAAGTTGGAACAGGCTGGATGCTGGATCAGGCTGGGTGCCGGGGCAAGCTGGCAAGCTGGAGCAGGTTCGAAGTTGGAACAGAACAAGCTCGAAGTTGGAGCAGGCTCGAAGGTGCAGCAAGCTCGAAGCTGGAGCAGGGTCGAAGCCGGAGCAAGCTGGAAACCGGAGCAGGCTG
>Ga0099797_100801_pt1 | contig 18765 bp, 13 predicted proteins | sample Uncmet_Sort48C_1_FD_89871 | JGI IMG/M metagenome (GOLD analysis project Ga0099797, IMG submission 89871) | Marine eukaryotic communities from CALCOFI LINE 67, Pacific Ocean - C012_Sort48C_1 | ecosystem: Environmental > Aquatic > Marine > Oceanic | place: Pacific Ocean: Monterey Bay | collected...
CCCCACCTCAAAGTGTGCCGAGGGCCATCGAATTTCCTCGACTTGCGACAAGCATGTACTCTTGTAATTGCAGGTTTACAAACTTCCGCGTTTTGTGGGGGGGGGGGCTCCCCGTCTTGCCAGCAATATACATATATATATATATGTATATATATATATATACTTATCGGGAGCCTATACAATTATGTATTCGCTTTAGGTACATCGGTGCCCTAATTTGCGACCGACTTGAGGGCTTCAAGGCTGGCCACCACGCGGCTGCGCTCCGTGTGCACCTTGGTTCAAGTAGAGAAAGTGCTTGCTTTGCTTCCGAAGGGCAGAAATCTGAGATCAACATACATATAGGCACTCTCTCAGCTTCAGCTTTGTCCTTTCTAACGTAAATCCTCTATGTTGCGGTCTCTCTTTTACCTCAGTGGGGGAGAGACGGAGAGAGAGAGAGAGAGAGAGAGAGAGAGAGAGAGGCAACGCATGCCTCTGTCTGTCTCTCTCTCTCTCTCTCTCTCTCAACACCATAAGCACAAATGAAAAGAAATGCGATAACTTTTCAGTGGCTTGGATGTATATCTGAAATACGTTCATATTCACGCATTTCGTGTATTAGCCGTCTAGTGCCCATCTACTTCCAATATATTTATCATATTCCTTCCATATGATTGTTATCTTTGTTTTTGTTTCCATACCAATTTGTTTTTGCAGCATAAAGCCAATATGTTGCAAAGGTTATATCCACCTCAAAACCAAAAACAACTACAACGATCACATACTTCAGGTGGAAATCAACCAAGAGGTTTATCATGTAACTGTCTCAAAGTGTCACACAACAGATGGATAAAACAAGTGTATCATGCATACAAACCATACCCATTGCATGACATCTGCGCTTAATTGTATTCTCTGTGTCCCTTGACATGGCCCTTGCATGCAACAGCATAGAACATAGGTTAGAACACGTATGATGTGCAGAGGCTCCATCAAACTCAAGCATTCATCATGAAGAGAAGACCCTAGAGCCGGCATTTGTCTAACACACGACACATTTCGAGGAAAATGGTTTACACTAAACAGGCCAAAGACATGTGTATATGAAGGGACATGTAAGACGTGTTGTAACGCTCAGAATCAAAGTTACACGCCTCAGAAGTACAATATTGAATTAAGCCCAAGTTGTTAAGAGCTACACAGTTCAAACTCTTGGGGCTTATGACTCTTGCAACTATTCAGCTTTCAATTATGGCACATCAACAAAGTCCTATGATTCCAATTACCAGTTATAAAATCCAGAGAGCATATGAGCGAGTAAGTTTTTGCACTACGTAATGCAGTTATGAATCTTATCTGAACTGCCATATGTGAAACTCCCACAAGGTTACTATGTATCCGACCCTCTAAGGCGTGGCTTGTGGCTTCTTGCTGATAGCTTCCCTCCCTGGGCCGCTGATCACCCAAGTGCCTGGGTTTGGAAGCAAAGGGGCAGGAATTACATAAGATGGTGTGCATATTAAAGCAGTAAGCCTCGAGGACCAGACTTCGCGAGGGCAGATCATTGGAAACCGCCCCCCGTATACAAATTCAAGAAAATACATTTTTTGCGGATTTCTCAAAACCTTAGAAGGGTGACAAAGTGACAACACAGTGAACGACAATGGTGACAACAAAGTTCATTTGTTCGATTTCGGGTGTTTGCCCCAGTGGTGTCCACATTCGTTTCAATTGTGCATTTCCTTATAGCGATGACGATTCCGTTCCGTTGCCGACTTCATTCGAGTTCGTCCGCATGGTTATTCCCCGGTGGGGTCTGAGCGTGTAACACCATTTTTGTATCTGTGAGCATTATCCTTGTGTGTTGCACACACTTATTCATAAACTATGGGTATCATAGAAATATGCCGCGGCACATTGTCAAGCAATGCGACACTATTCATTTGCGTGTTCCATGCTGTGAGAATTTATGGGATGCAATCTTCCTAGGAAGCAGCCCCTGCAATTGTAAATACACCCGTTGGTATGTAATGTGATCCGATGAGTTACAAGGGCAACGCCATGAGGTACAATATCATCTGACGAGACTCTGACTAGACAATTGATGTGAGCAGTAATGTCTTGCGATGAGCAACGAAAGTTGACAATGCAACCTGATGCCATGTACACCCAGCGAGGTGATATACATGATGCGAATAGGTGAATTCAATATGTAATGGATTCCTAGCATTCGCTTGACAATACGATGCGAATGGGGTTCAACGGGACGAAACAAGGGTGGTTCCGGATGTATTATGAGGTAGGTGTCGACACAAGCGCTCGTCCCGAGCCCCATCTATTTTGACAGATCCCTTCCAAAAACACAGGCATGCCTTAATGTTTTCCTCCCACTTTGTATGTATGTGCATACTGATATGAGGATGTTATGTATGTTGTGCAGCAGGTTTTGATCAATATTCACCTACTCCCGAGATAGAGTGGAAATCACATCCGTGTGGAAAGGCTGGTAGTTGCTAGAGACCCATTTCTTGACTTTTGAAATAGTATCTGGATGTAATGCTGGGTCGCAATGCTTTGTCGGTCTCTCTCTCTCTCTGTCTCTCTCTCATCAAAAAGTCAATGTGTGGAGGCCATGAAGCCACACAGAAATGCAGGATAACTCTTAGGAGCATAAGCCAACATCCCAAAGCATATTGCAGAGCGTATAAGAGTGCAGCACGTGCATATAAGTTGTTCAAACAATTTGGGATTGAATTTTGGCAAGGGTTTCTTGACATGCCCATAGAGAGAGAGAGAGAGAGAGAGAGAGAGAGAGAGAGCGACAGAGAGAGAGACAGAGAGAGAGACAGAGAGAGAGACAGAGGGCTCATTTCTAATTGGGCACAGGCGCGCCGAATTAAAAATGAGCCCCATTGTTGGGTTGCCGGGACGCCAGAAAAATGGAGGTGATATTTGCCGCCTAAGCGGCAAATTTCGCTGACTTAATCGCAGCCCTAAGGCCGTCATTGGGGGGTCTGGGGCCCGAAGCCCCCTAGCGTGAATGCGGGGATTTGGGGGGCACCAGCCCCCCAAAAGGTGCCGAATTGGACATGAGGCGAATTAGAGATGAGCCCTTTGCTTATATTATATATGTATCCACTCCTTTACTCTGGAATCAGGGCTAGATAGTAGCTTGTGGTGCGATGCGACATAGCACAGCGTTGGCAAAGGTTGATAGCTTCGGGCCTCGGTTAGCCCTCATTGGCGTTTGGGTGGCCTGTAGATCAGCAGTAGTCAGGGTGGCAGGTTACCTAACTAAACATGAACGTTTTTTTTCTTTCGAACAGAATTAAGGAACACCGAATAATTAAGCAACACCTAAACCCAATATTCCTGCCCCGGATCCCTGAACCCTTTTTCCGGACCCGGGGCCCTTCAAAACAGGTCGGGGACATGCTCAAATGCATTTGGGGTGTTTGTTGCGTCGAATTTGAATGTGGAAGTGGGTACAACCATTGTACAATCGATGAAGTCCAAACATTTTGGAGTTCCCGCAATTGTTGCAGTTCTTTTTCCAGCCTTTCGGGGAGAACACATTTTCGAAAAGCACACACACAAAACGAAAACTCCGAGCATATTGTTGCTTAATTTCGTCCACCAGCCGTCAAGGGTCCGAGGGGTAGGTGGGGGGCGTCCTGGCATGCTGCGCAGGCCGGGGCCACTAAGGATTCAAATGATGTTAATTGTTTAGTTTTCCATTTTGGGGGCCACATCCTGGTCCGGGATGTCAACCATTGAATTCGGATCGCGGAGACGTCGAATTTGCTGGTGCTTTCGCGTCTGTAGCATCCTTGGCGGTCCGTTTTAGGTTGTTCATGCCAGTAGACATGACTTTGTCTTATGAGTTTCATAGTGCATGTCTTGCGCGTGAATCGGACTAAAGACTTCATCCCATAGTTGGTACGATGACAGAACACATGCAGTGCAAGGCCATTTGAATAATGTTTGGAGACGAGGAGGTGCGAGTCCAGTAGAATCATGCGTTTCTATGATGTCAAGTATTCGTATGCATTCAGGCGGCGCGACTGCGCTGTCACATGTGTACGCTATATCTTGCATCTTTAAGATATGGTGACTTCTTGGGTAAAAGGAAGATTCCAGCATGGAGGAGGACTCTAGAATGGGGAAGGTCTTAGGCATTTGAGTTACAATCTAATTAAAGTGGTCGTTATGTGGTCGATAGGGGACAATTGCGAACCACTGACACAGAGCATTGAATGTCGCTGAAAAGTACCACTTCGATTGCATTTCACAACTCCAAGTCAAGTATGAACCCTCAGGCTTGGTTGGGAGGGCCTAGTGTAGGGAGTTTATGCATCGTTGCAGTCGGATGTATGTTGGATGTGTTGGTTAAGGAGTATGTCTCACATCAACCTGTCTCATTTGAAGTCCGTTGAGTTGTCGGGGTTTGAGGGCTGAAGGGTTAACATACTGCTCGAGAGCCGTTAGAACATATCCTCATGAAGCTATGCCCTCATGTATCTTGTCTTGCTGCCCATAATAATTTCGGAGTGATTTCAATTTTCCATCTCTTGTGTTTGCTAACTTTGCTGTCTCCCCAGGCCTGAGCTGGTCCATGTAAGAGTCATTACTCAGTACGAAACACAAATCTAAAGCGATTGAAGCTTAAAATCCCTGATCCACAAACAGTTCAAACACGTATTCATTCAGTGGGACTCAATACAGCTTAACAAAGAAATGAGACCTCTAAGAAAATCACATGTTTGTATTCCATAGGTGCATCCAACCGCATCAAAGACTTTCCAAGGAACGCCAAAGCATTCCAATCAAATAATGTATTACTCATGGAAAGTAAGGGAACATCCACTAACATCCGGATTTGCACGGAAATTCCAAGGACATCAATGACCATATACAACACTACATGAAACATGATAGGCTCCCCAGGAATCCGAGACATTTCTTTCGATTCCTCGGAAATAGCAGATACAGTATCTGATGAGCATCCAAGAGTTTCTAGGCAAGCCCCTCTTCGTAGGAGCATCAAATATGTTCAGAGAACCATTCAGAAATGTGTATAGTATATCCTATTTGAATAGAACCTACCACAGTTTTTTTGCAATGGACTCGTCTCTCTCGATTTGCTGTATTAATTCAGTGTCTTGGCCATTCCACTCACATCGCCAGCTCTTCGGCGCTGGCGCCTTCCTGCCGATCTGCGCTGGCGTGCTGATGACATCAATGCCGTCGTGCTCCCACTCACAAGCATGCACGGATGGAAAGTTGGAGTTGCAATGTAATTGAAGTCGAGTGTACTTCTGTAGGGTTCATGGATTCATCGACAACGCAATTATTTTCGGCTGCTGATCAATTTCCAAAAAATGAATGCTCACACACATTCATGAGATAATGCTCGGTAGTGCAAGGGTCCCCATGAATAGGACAATGGACAACGTGAGCACATATGATTTGCAAACCGATAAATATATGACCATGTATGAAAATTAACCTTGCCCCTAATTGCTTTGAATAGTGTGTAATATTTTGTATTTCCGATATTTCGTTGGTCAGTGTCATTGTAGAATTGTTTTCGCATTTGTGGAAAATCCAGTTATGGGGAGGGTCCATACCAGCTGTTGTTGGCAACACATGCACAGGGGCACTCTCTCGCTTGGTAGCGTTGCTTGTCGCGCACATGGGTGGACAATTTTTAAACAAAGTTGCTCGATATATTCCGTGGAGTTGGAGTTTGGGTCCAATATGGTCACAACAAATGATGACTCCGATGACGACTCAGACGTTGTTTCTTGTCATTCTGGTCTACTTGTTTTGCCTTCGGCAGGCTTTTGGGGTCATCGGGAAGCATGGTTGAACATGCTTGGCCCCTTGTTCCCCATGGTGACGCTTTGTCAGGATTGGCTAGCATTGCTCGCATCCTACCGGTTCCGGTGATACCTCCTTTTCAACATCGCTCTTCAACTTTCGACATGCTTTGTTCATGGTGTTTTGCGGTCGCATTTCACGTTTGCGCTGGGCCTCACATGTGCAGGCAACAGTTGGCAACGTAATAAATAGCAGCCAGGTTGGCCGAAGGTTCGATTTTTACTGATTCTGGGAATATGTCTGAAGGCATTTGTGTAATGAATCGTAACCTACTGCAATGCCAGACCCATTTGAAGACAAATCGTAAACATATGTTGGATGTCGGTGTGTTGTAAGGTCGCCCAGCGACGGTTCAAACTCTCAATTGAGTTGTTGCACAACACATCGAACCATGCACCCGAGGCCCTAGAGGACGACAGGAAGACAACATGACGGGGAAACAGACAAACATGTACTCTCACATTGATAAACTCCGTGCGGAGCTCCTAAATCCAAGTCTTCGGTCCCGGGCTCCTAGGCCCTCTTTTCCTTCGAGTTTAATGACAAAACCATTCGAAACAAGTCGGGGATGTGTTTGAATGCATTTGTTGTCGTTGTTGCATCGAACTTGCATGTGGAATTAGTTGAAACCATTGTGCACACAACCGAATACGAACATTTTGTGGATTTTCAAAATTTGGGGAGATTCTTTTGCAAGCCCTCAGGGGAGAACACATCTTCGAAATGCACACACCAACATCAAACACATCGGTTTCCTTGAAATCCATGAATTTTCTTCAATTCCGTACCAAGACAATAAACAAGTAGCAGCTCGCTTGCTTACTGGCCCCAAGGGTTCGGCGGATAAGTACAGAGAGTGAGACACAGAAAATATAATGATGCATATCTGTGATGAGTTGTCAGACATTTGTGAAACACATGTGCCTCCGATCAGCTTGCCTTAAGATATAGTCTGGGTCGCATGTCCATTTGCATGATGTTTTCTATCCCCCTCAATTGTTTTTGTTTTGTTGCTGTCCAGTTGAATTTTTGGCTCGTTGGCACTCCTTCCTTGTCCCATGATGTGGATTGCCAGGGATCTACGCAGAAGAGATATTTATTGCAATGATGCACAGTTTGAACATAACTTTAGAAAGCTTGGTCAGTTGAGAACGGCCATATTCGTTTGAGCGAGGGCAAATCTCATGGAGGCCAAAAGATACGGATGAGTATCGAAATGAGATTGAGCAAGCGCTTCAACAAGGGCGAGAGCAAGGGAAAATCACCTTCAAAGATCTTACAGAGATGGTGGCACATGCGGCAAGGTCACACCAAATTCCTAAAATCCAGACCCAGATCAAACATGTGATCCTCAATCAAGTAAAAGCGTGCGAAAAGCTGAGACTATGCACATTCGATCCGGAACGTCGTCGAGAACTATCAAAGCAGATCTGGAAACAGCGAAAACAATGGAAACGGGTACGAGCGCAGATCGAACTTACGCAAATCTATGAATCGAAAGGCCTCGGAAAGTATTCAAAGCAAAGTCTCGTTCAAACAAACTATCTATATGATACCTCAGAACCTCCCATAAAGGTCCCGCGCAGCGAATGGAGCCATGTCTTTCAGCAACACTTTGAGAACATGGCGGCATCAACGAAATGGAAAGCTGAACACTACGATCTTGAAGCCAAATGGGAGTACTTGTGCAGCCTTAAATACAACAACGCGGCGCCCATCACAACACTTGAGACCCAGGAGGCTATGCAAGATTTGAAAACTGGGAAATCAGGGGCCAGCGACGGCCTAGTCTTGGAAATGGTGCTGGAAGCTGGAGAAGAGTATCATAGTGAAATGGCTTCTCTCTACACCGCCAAATTGCAAAATACAGCAAGTGAGGCCGATATGCAAGTGTGGGCTGACATGGAAGCCAGCCTAATGGCAAAGGTTGCAAAACCATCTTTGGCAACACAATTCCGCGCGTTGCACTCGACCCCAACCCTGGCACAGATTTTTGATAAGATCGTCCAACGTAGAATCGAACCAAATTTGCAAATCCGTTTGGGACCGGAAATCTTAGGGTTTAGGAAGCAACACCAGGTCCACGAATTGACTATATACCTTCGTTCTCTTATATCTTGCCAGAGGGAATATGGGCATCCCCTTTATATATTGGAAGCTGACATCAAAAAAGCTTTCGATGAAAGCGAACATGGAGAAATCTCTAATTCATTGTCTCAGCAAGGAGTTCCGGAACCCGAAGTGTGCGCCCTGCATAGGGAAAGAGTCATCAAAAACACCGTCTACAAACTCAATGGGGTTCCGGTAACCAAACAAATTTTCAATTTTCGAGGTGCGCCGCAAGGCATGACCACTTCACCATTGTGTTTTAGAAGCCTACTCAACACATGCCTCGAGGAATCGGGGGAAAAGGTGAATATTGAACCTCCCAAATTGCACAATTTTCAGCAGGGCAAGTTGGTTTGGGCCGACAACGTTATCTTTATGGATTCCTGTCCGAGGCGCCTTCAAACCCGAATTAATAAAGTCGAAGCGGCGCTTAAAAACCATTGCCTTCAAGTGGAGTGGAACAGTAAGGCCCAATGGGCTTGCAACGAGTATCGGTGCCTGTGCAGCGGATGTGTGGGTAGGCACGAAAATGAGGGCTTCCAAATTGAGGGCAATGGTTTTAGCACGCAAATCAGGCATGCCGAAAATAACCGTTTCCAATTATTGGGAAATATCATTGATTTGCAGGGTGGTGACCACCAGGACATAGTGCACAGACAAGCTCAGTTTTGGAAGGCTTATTATGCAAAAGCCAAGCTTCTCAACCATAAGGGTGTGCCATCTTTTGAGCGCGCTCGCATCATACAATTGTGTTTGATCCCTGTGCTCCTGTGGGGCTCCGTGAATTGGTGCGACAGACAAAGCACCTTTGACCAATTATTGAAATCCCACAGGGAAGTCCTAGCGAGAGTGGCACCGGTACCAAGATTGGCCCATGAAACCTACAGGGCTTGGTACCGGCGTCGCTGGCCAGTTTGGAACAGTTTGCTCAAGAGAGTTCAGTGCGCATGGGCACCAATAAAGTGGGTGTCTCAGAAATACAGCTGGCTAGGGCACGTTGCCAGATTATCAAATCCAGAACAGGTGACCGAAGGTCCACCAGTAGGCGTTCCTAGATTGGTTAGGGAAATCAGGCCTTTCCTCACACCAGCTTGCTCCACTGAACGTGGAATTCTTCAAAATAGGAGTGGAGGCAGGCGCAGAGCCGGTACAACCGCGCCAAAAGTCGATGGCTGGATTGCAAATTTTCACAAAGAAAACCAGTCTGGAAACCCAGAATGGCAGTTGGCAGCTTGTAACCGTATTCAGTGGGCTAGTAATCGTAACAAATATGTATTATGGAAGCTGCAACGCCTGTCCAAACATAGCAAGGTGTTGACATCAAACGCCACTGCAGTGTTAAAGGGCAAGAGAGAGGGCACTTTGCCCAAAAGACCAAAGAGTCGAAATTGATCCGACCTAATTGGTCCGGCCTGGGCTGGGGTATCACTGCTAATGGATATGCGGGTATACCTCTTCACAGGGATCGGACTTCATGGATGTTGTTACCTGCAGTCGTATGGCCATGTATGCAGAGGGAAAATTATGCGAAGCCATACTTGAACTCAAAATAGCTAATATTACATATAAAGTACATCAACATATGTACCAATAACATACATCATACATTTTCACCGGGCTCATTTCTAATTCTTTGGGGGGCTGGCGACAAACCCGCGCAACAAGCTGGCGGGGCTTCGCCCCCTCCAGACCCCCCAATTGCGGCCTTAGGGCCGCGATTAAGTCGCCGAAGTTTGTCGCTTAGGCGGCAAATTTTATTTCCATTTTTTCAGCACCCCGGACACCCCACAATGGGTCTCAGTTCGAATTCCGCTCAGTTCTGATTCGGCGCGCCTGCACCCAATTATAAATGAGCCCTCCACGACCAATCATGTTTATCCTTCGGACATGTGTCATTGCACAGGTACCTGCGCTCGTTTTCAACAGCATCCTCTACCATGGTATTGATGCTTAGGGGCTTGGGTTTGATGCAAGATAGGTGCAGGCGCAAGTAGGCACCGAATCATAGACTTCAACAAAAGCCTGGTTGATTCCATACAAGCATCTGGGGTCTTGAATGTATGTTATCGGTTCTAAATGCATGGGGTGCTCCAGTATTCAATGATTTGAGTGGTTGGTCATGGATTTCAGCATTTTCCAATGGATTGTCGCAGGTCTCCATCCTCTGTTTAAGGGATGGGTCGAGTTGTTTTACTGGGATTCAGCACCAACGATTCCTGTTGTTTTGGATTGATTAGCTACACTACAGACTGCGGTCCGTTGTGCAAATATACAGTTGCCCTCAGCGAGATGCAGTCACCGACTTCAAAACAAACTTCGTCAACCAAACTTATGCTTCCTGTGTGAATGCACGATCGCCGTCAACAAAGAATACTGTAAAGAAGGCAATTGTGAATATACCAGAAAGATCCAGCAGCTTTAAGGTGGGGGAGTACAGCATTTCATAACTTTTCTGACAACCCATGCAAGTAATAGTGCGCCAAGGCAGGAAATTCAACAATTGTATTGGGGTGTCGGGTGTAATCCAAGCTTTCTTCATACAGTGTCATCATATCTTTGCGAGGAACATTGTATGTGAAACTATAACTCCACATTGAAAATTCTATTCCGTACGCTTTCATGCTATGTTTGCAAACAAGTGACCTGTTCTAATGCCACACCCTTTCCGATACAGGTTCCCCGCCGTTGCAGCATTTTCGCAGCTGATCAGCAAAAACACAAGTTTTTAGAACATGCACGTCGAAACATATTGCATATTACTAGCCCGCCAACCAGCTTGCCAGCCAGCCAGCAGGATTCTAGCAACAAGGACCGTTCCAGATGAATTTGTTGCGCACTCTCCTAGGAATAGCCAACGCCTTGTCATGTAAATTACATTGAAAACAATAGGTTCAAAACAAGTTAGGGCAATGAATGAAAAATTAGTTAGTTTTGAACGCACGTTCAATGAATTATACATGACCAAGCAATGACAGCCACAGAGCCCCGCATTTCCATGCATGTTCATTAAGATGTTATTTATTTGTCAGTGATTTCTGTTGGTAGTCAAGATTTCTCAAACAAATGCTTTTGATGTAGATCAATCTCTCTCTCTCTCTATATATATATATATATATATAGATATTTATATTCAAATATATATATATATATATATATATATGTATTGTTTTTTGCATTACAGCCAACAGCACAAGTGGGATTCCAGCAAGGAGGGGCGTTCATCTTTGCCCTGCTGTGGGAAGCGGGAGGTGTATCAACATTTTCCTAGCAGGGTATTCCAGCATCATTGTTGATCCCAGTCTACTTTGTCGTGCCTTTTGGTATATTATCTCCATCTGTTTCTTAGCTTGTAGAGTAGGGCCTTGGTCTTGTAAGCTGGGGTCGCGGACATGCAACTTGGGCAGTGGAGTTGTAAGTTGAAGTCTGGGGTGTTGTGGATTTACAGGTTGGCAAGTTGCTCCTGTTCAGTACTCCGGATATCTGAATAAAAGTAGCTGTTTGTTGCAATAGTGTTTGGGCGATGTGAATTGGAATATGTCGGATTTCGGCATATTCTAAATTATAATATATCTGATTCCGGTATATGATAACTCAGAGTGTATCCACTTCCGGTGATGGCATATGTTCTAAACTCTAATATATCGGATTCCGATCTACTATCATTTTGAATATGCAGTACCTGAGTCCGCTATATTTTAATTTCGAATATATCGGGTGCCCGTAAAACTATTACAATAATTGAAGTTGGCACAATTATTAAGACGTTCCGGGTAAGGCTGGACTTGAGACTTTTGATTCTTCGTTCTTGCAATTCCCCTCTCTGGAAAGTGGGACGACAAAGATAACAACCAGCCTTGCTTTCCGGACAGCCCCTGGGGGCGCACCCCTGGCTCCTATTCATGCATGGGCGTGTTTGTGTGCATGTGTGCCTCTCATGAGCGACATTTTTCTAAGGCGATACATCTTCTGAGCTTCGCACTGGTCCCGCTGATAAGCGGCGCTCTCATGAGCTGCTTCGTGCATCCTGCGCAGGCCAGAAGCACTCTGGGGCTTGCCCCAGCATGTTGCCCAGCATGGCACAGCGTGATGCATTAATTACAGATGGTTTACGAGGAGTGGCACCACAGATGTACTTTATGTTCGTACGGAAATTGAGTGCCATGGGCTTTCGAGCACAGAGGAAGGAACACGAATCTGAGTATCCCGCCAAGGCAATAGCATGTTTGCGTGTGCTTCAGTCTTTCAAAGTGTAGGGGTGTGTGGACTGTCATGGACTCATGGTGCAGCTTGCTATGCTGGGGGTGTGCCGCAGCGTGGTATGAAGTCTCGTACGGTTGGTTGATTGCATTAAGCAGCACTATGGTCAGATGTTTGTTTTGCGTCCGTTTTGCGTAAATGTGTTCCCCCCGAAGGGCTGGCAAAGAACTCTCCCAAATGATGCAAATTCAAAAATGGTTGGATTCGATTGATTGCTAGATGGTTTCACCCGTTCCCACATGCAAATTCGATGCAAAAAATAACAAAAATGCATGCAAACACGTCCCCGACCTGTTTCGAAGGACCCCGTGGCTGGAAAATAGGTTTAGGGACCCGGGGCCTGAAAATAGGGTTTAGGTGTTGCTTACTTATGTCCGTCACCAGTATGTTGCATCGCCGCTCCTGGTCCAGGGCCTCTCATTCGGTGTGGGCTTCTCCTTGTGGATGACGGTGCCAGCGGCCTTGCTCTTGTTGGTCACCTATATACGGGAACCCAAGGCGGATCAGTCATGCATGTCCACACATGGCCAGTGTGCCCCAAAGGCAAATAGTGAAGGGCGATGTATATAGCCCATACTGGTGATGGACGTAATTAAGCAGCACCTAAACAATATTTTCCAGGGCCCTTCAAAACAGGTCGGGGACGTGTTTAATGCATCTGGATTGTTTTTTGCATCGAATGCGTATGTGGAAATGGGTAAAACCATTGTAGAATCTGTCGAATCCAAACATGTTGTGATTTTGTATCATTTCGGGGAGTGCTTTTGCCAGCCCTTCGAGGAGAACACATTTTCGAAATACACACCAAAACACACATCTGACCATAGTGTTGCTTAATTTAGTCCACCCGCCCTAACTCTACAGAGAATATCTTCTGAGTTCTTTAATGCAAGGACACTTGTGGGACAGCAACCAGTCCTTGAATGTTCAAGGATATGAATTTTACGAATTCAGAAGTTTGAGCCATACGAGTTCGAGGCTCCCAAACCTTGAACATTCAAGCTTCGAAATCCTGAATCGTCCAAGACTGGGCGCCTGATGTGTGAAACTATCCCGGGATATGCACAGGTTATAATGCTTGAACTCTTTAATACAGATTCCGGATCCTTTCGATTGCATTCATCTTACAGAACACATATCTATATACAGAATACATAATGTTTGTAGACAAAAGTTCCAACGAATCATATACATATATATATATGTTATATATAAATATGTACATGTTCATATACTTTGCAAAACCTGACCCATGCGGGGAGGCTTCCATCATGAGTTTCCTTGGGAATCTCAACAATCCTTGGCAGTACGTCGGAAAGCAACGTCGACCATCGATGCGCACAAGCTACCGGGAAAGTAAGCACAAGATTGCCGGGAAACACAAATACAAGCCTTCCGTTTGAAACCAAGTATGTATGTTCAGGGGTCTGTGGGTCCCCCGTCCCCCCCACACACAGCGCGGCCTCCCCCTCTCCTTCTGGCCGGGGTCTGGGGTTCCCAGCCCCCCCCCCCGCCCTTCCACCACACCGCATCGCCTCAGGTGGGGTGTGGCACTCCCCACACCCACTCCGGCGCGGGCGGGAGCTGATACCCTACTCAAGCCCGTTACCTTCGCACTGACCGTGCCACCACCCACCAGCCATATCCACACTTCGAGGGGCAGGGCGGGCGGCTGTCCCCACACTCACCCCACCGCGGGTGGGGGCTGAGACTCAGAGGAGTGGGATGGAGGTGTAGGAAGGCCTTTTTTTATTCATGACAATGGGACCTTGGTCAGCATGGCTCGGCCCTCCCCTCCTCCCCCATGCTGACCGCCACTATTCTGCCCGCCACTGTGCTGACCGGCTCATTTTTCTGAAAATCAATGAGAAACCGCTAATCGGCTGCCGCGCGCCGGCAAATATGCTTGGTTTCCATGCCACGGCGGCAAACGGGGGCCCCACAGTGGCCTCACTTTCCACCCTATGGAAGTTCCCGCGCATAGTGGCCAGGTCAGGTGGGCATGCTCACCCCCTTCCCCAGGGTGACCGAGGTCAGTAAGGTGACGGATAATAAACAAACAGGTTTTCTAGCGGCTGTGGGGAGAGCCACAAACCCAGAGGAATGGGATGGAGGTGCTGTGGCCGTGGTGGGGTGGCGCCAAACCCCTGAACATGAATACCCACATATATATACATATACACAAATACACGATATATATATATATATATATATATACACATGTTTCGTCTGCATAAGTTGTTCATAAGTCACAGTTGTTTCTATATGGGAATTTAGTTGTTCATTTAGCACTATCGTTTATATGCGGCCAGTCGTTTTCAATTCTTGTTGTCAGAGGTCAATGAATTGGATCAGCAACATTTTCTCAACCGGTGTTCTGGCTTTGCTGTTTCGAATAACTGAGGCATCATGTTTACCCTGTGAGGCAGTCTGTGCGACTTCCTTGGGGCTTCGCCTGTTCCCTTTTAGGCTTCGAGTGTCTTAAACTTGTACTCTAAGGTTCGTGATCTATATTCTGATGCTTTCCAAATGATTTTAGATGTGTCCTAGGCGTTGGACATAGCCTCGGTTTCCGCTCTGGTCTGAGAAGTCCCTAGTATGCGCAGGATGCCGTTCTGTGAGTGCAGCTCACGAATGGAGCTGTGAGCCTGTAGTATTCGATCTGGGAAACATGACCTCAGACAAGTGATTTGTGCGAAGTCCTCAAGGTTCAGACAGCAATGTCTGTATATGCATGCGGTATCGACCTCTCCGGCCATCCTTCCACCATCCATGCATCCATTTTTCATTTTCCAATCATCCTGTGTTTGTCTACAGTTTCAGTTCAGTCATACGTTCATTCTCCGTCCCGGGGGTCACAATCTTCGGGTTCGGTGGCTATGTAGTTTTGTCAGGGTGGTGGTGAGTGGTGGGCTACAAAACTCGCAATACACATTGGCAAATCCAAATTATTTCGAGAATATGTATACAATTGAGCATTCATCTTGTTTTGCATGCCTGGTCATATACACTTAGAAAAGCTCAGCGGAAGCCAGGGATTCCTATCTCCACAGCTGCAATCCCCTTGAGGCATTGTGGCATGTTTGTGTGTTTGTTGACCGTCCCCCCCAGAACGCAATGCCCGCCGGGCTCTCTGGGGCAGATGACTTGTCTTTCAGCGAGATTAGCTATGAGCTGTGACCCCGGCTGCAATGCGCATGTTGCTGGGGCGCTTCGGTGGCAGTTCCGAAGTCTGAGAACATGCAGCTTGGGAATATTGTGAGTTTTGGGTAAGATTCCTGAGAACATGCATCTGAGAACATAGCTGCCCTTTGGGATGTATTGTTAGTTTTGTATAAGATTCCTGAGCTACTTACATGTTTCATCTGTTAGTCATAATTAGTTCAAATGGGTTCAATGTTAAGCAACATGTGTCCCCAATTGTAGGGTCATGATCAGGACATGCGTTGAAAGCCTGTGGATGCCGAGTCGCGAAACCCGCATGGGCCTTTTCTCAAAAAGGCATTCGTTGGCCCATTCTTGCATATATATATATATAGCTGTTTTTCCAATGGTCCCAAATTGCAGCTATGCATATGTGTGCACGCCCATGCAGAACATTCAGAAATTAACACCACATACCAAATATCATGTCCGGACACCTGTGTTGTACGTTCTGTAAGTCACGGTCGTTGGCTAGCTCCAGAGTGCTCCCTGTTGAGGCTCCGGGTACGTCCTCAGGAACAAGGGTTTCATAGATTTGTATGGGTTCCTGTAAATTTTCAAATTGGTTTGTGTAATAGCTTGTCCAGTTATATGTTTATGCAGGGCAAGCTGGGAAATGACTTGCAGCCCCTAGCACACAGGCATGCTCTGTGTTCAGATTCGTTACTAGTCGACATATCCTACGCACAACATACCTCCTTTTTAGTCACCTTGGGAAGTCCTTTCCCTCGTGTGTTTATCTGGATTTCCACAAAAAATGCTCCTAGTGACCACCAGCATGCCCACATATACATTTTGATTGTGGAATTAATGAACGCCTGGGACTAGTACTCGAAGTCGCTCAATGGTACGTCCGGTCAAATTAATAATTGTTCCAATTCCTATCTCTTCTATATAAGAAATCCCACATACTAGCATAAGATAGTCACATAAATACGTGTGTGTATATATATATATATTTATATATATATATATATATATATATTTATATCCAGTCGAAGCCATGACCGCTCCTCGCGAAATAATAACATTTAAACATCATATCATATTGTTCATAGAACAAATTCGGCGGTCGAGACGCCCGCCCGCCAGGTGCCTGTTGGTCACCGACTAATGTTGCCGAACAGATAATATGCTCCCCAGGAGGACAATGTCGCAACCATGAATATGTGGGTTGTTGCATGTTTGAGGTCTTATCCTATTCCATTTGCCCGACGCTTCCCTTGGGTGACTCTCAAAAAAAGGTGTTTGTTTGCATGGTTGTAAATCGGTCTGCAAAAAAGGTAAGCTGTTAGTGCCGGGTCGATAGCCCTTGTGTGGTGTGCTACGGGGATCATCCAGCAAGTAATGAATTTCTGCCAAGTCAGTTGCACCGCACTCCATCCGGGATGCACTTGTATTTGCTATGCATTTATTCGCTGCGAAGCAGCATATCAAGCATGAGTACACACATTATTCAAGCATGACGATAACTGTATACCCACCAGATGCACTGCTAATGACATGTTATATTTCAGTGACATAGCTTCGGTTCGGTATCCAATGTGTCCATAAAGCGTTTAGGTCCTAGGTTTGAGCTGAGTGGTGTTACGATTTTCACCTGGTGCTGATCTGGCAATTCGGCGGACTGTTGAACTTAGTGAACATGAACTTCAATAATGTATGCCCCGTTTGTGATTTTTTGTTAGGGCAGCTATAGATGCCCTTCATAAAGTCCATCGCATCACACAAACACATTTTATTTTTCAATGAACCGAATTAGCCTGCTAATGAGCTCAGCGAGCTTCCACATGAATAAAAGATGTTTTGTTCATATGGTGTCATTGGCAGACTCCATGCGGGCTACGATTGGGTGCCGCTTTTGCTCAAAAAATAACATCACATATTCTTCGTCTGTATTTTATTGTATATTGCACTGCTGTACATTCCTTAATACACGGACTCTTGAGGCACACAAAACAATCTTGAATATTCGAGGATTCGAGGATTGAATTGAACACTTACAAGCTCGAGGATGCGAGTTGTAAGGAATCAAGGGTTCCCAAACTGGAACATTCAGATTTTAACGTATTGAACCTGCTTAGATACAAATAAGCGTATCGCGGCATTTCCCCGACCTTTCATTTTTTTGGGGTTCTTCACGTTTGCGGTCGCTTTTAATTGTAGTGGCCTGGTTTAGTTTTATTCAAGCTGCCCGGTTTGGTTGAATAGTTTTCGGTCATGTTGTGCCGTTCGTCACATTGTCCGATTGTTTCGTGACGTTTCCCGAACGCTTTCCGTTGTTTTCCAGCCGAGACAACGTTTTGTTCGAGCATTCTCGACGTATGTGTTTTTTCACCGTTTTCCAGATGTGGGAGGCCTCCAAATAAAACCTCAATAAATATCAATAAAACCCTCAATTAATCGAACTTGAAATTTAATTTGATTGACATTGAAATTGAAATCGAATTTAAATTTAAATTGAAATTGAATTTGAAATCGAATTTGAAATTGAAATTGAACTTGAATCTGATTGAATTTGAAATTGAAATTGACATTTAAATTGAATTTGAATTTGAATTGACATTGAACTTTAATTGAAATTGAATTGGATTTTAATTGATTTTTTACCGTTTCCAGATGTGGGAGGCCTCCAAATAAAACCCTCAATGAATCCCTCACTACAGTGTATATGTCTAGACGAGAGAGACAGAGAGGGAGACATGCATATAAATATTGGTATGAATCACACTCTAAGTGTAGCTCATTACATATATATATATATACATAGTTATATATAGCTCCACCATGGAGCACAAGGAAAGGGTTCTCTTAGCATTGAAACACACATGTTTCAAAACAGTATTACACGAAACACAAACACAGTTAGCAAAACATATGTTCTGCTATTATTGTATATTTATGCGGTTTGGGGTACTTACCGGTAGTGTTGATAGATTCTGTGTAACCCTTGTGGTTTGTGATGTGAGAGGTCGACCAGGAGTTGCATTGATCGGTATTGTTTTGTGTTTGTTTCACCAAGTTGAAGTAATTCACGGTTTTGTTTTTTGGTTTGGTAATGTCGGATCAGGCCTAAGATTCAAAACATATGGAATGCATCATGTATGATGTTATTTTGTGCTTTGCTCTTCATGCACCCTTACATTGCGCGCCCTCCAGAGAGCCAGGTCACGCCGCCGGATGAGCACATCACCCCTGTGAAGTGAATCATTGTCGATCCGATCTCGTATGTGCAGATATTTTCACATACAGATGGATCTGTCCAAAACTGACAGTTTGCCACTTCGAGAATGTATTGTTCTTTATCTTCATCTCGAGTGCATCCTATCA
>Ga0099797_100802_pt1 | contig 18760 bp, 17 predicted proteins | sample Uncmet_Sort48C_1_FD_89871 | JGI IMG/M metagenome (GOLD analysis project Ga0099797, IMG submission 89871) | Marine eukaryotic communities from CALCOFI LINE 67, Pacific Ocean - C012_Sort48C_1 | ecosystem: Environmental > Aquatic > Marine > Oceanic | place: Pacific Ocean: Monterey Bay | collected...
ATAACGATATCGGTACTATTTGCATTTGGCTTGTGTCTTGACATTTGATCGCGGATGACATTGATATTGAATTGTGGAATTTTTTAGCTGTCCGTTAGAGGTTGCTCATCACAAGCTGATTCTTTTCTAACAAAATTTTTCCATAACAAATCATTCACAGGTTCCAATATATCCTCCGCGAACAATTCAAGTTCTCCAGAACCGAGTAAAAAGGAGCTGCGGAGCATGATTAAGCAATTACAAACGGAGTTTGACAATTACAAAAAAAATAACGATGGCAGAGTACTTAGGTTGGAGAAGCGGATAGACTTTTTCCAGAGACAAACACTCCGATACTGGATCAGCACCTATTACGAAGGGAAGGTTCGTACTATTTGGAATCAGATGGTCGTACCTCATGGAATCAGACCCAAACTACCGGATTTCAAATTTGAGAAAAAGGAAGAAATCGCAGAACAGGCGAACATCATGGTGGTTTTGGCGGGGATGGAAGGGGGAAAACACAACGATAAGGACGATGTGGAGGCGTTGGTAAAACAAATGTATTTTGCAGCTTTCGCTTTTGGCACGGATGTGGAATGGGAGCGGGAGACGATGCTAGTAGTAGCAGATCAGAGCGCTACATCGTTGAACGCTGAATTTCGACGTCGGAGACAAGCAATCCAGGGAAGGCTGGAAGCACATGGAGATTTCCTTGCAGTAACTGATGATCACCTACAAGGTTCTATCGGAGAACAAGTGGGTAGATTCATCAGCTCCATATCTTATTTGTCGTACGAAGCGGCGGTGAATAAGAATGGAGTGGGAAAAGCGAAAACATACGATGAGTTTTCGAAGAAGCTTGAGGGTTTTACGAATTCAGAATTGAAGCAAGCTCTGAAAGTCGAAGATGAGACAAAGGACAAAAGGAAGAAAGCGGAATTGGTAGCAGCAGTTCTGAATAAGTATATGATGATTTAGTGATTTGTTTGTAATGGTGTTTGTTTTCGCGACCGAGAATTCATTTTGTGACTTGTCAAAACGGTCAAAACAAATTTGAAAAGCAATTCTCCGCCGTGAGAAAAAATTGTATGTCTGAACAAACGACGTTCACCAAAACACACAGGTATGGTTTCATTCTAAAAGAATTCTTCAAGCAAGATAGCAATGGGTCGATTGTTCATCCACCAGCAGGTGCGAATCAAAGCGACAGCACCAGAAGCGGAAATACCGGGAAAAGTGCGTCTTCCACTTCAAATACGACAAAGAATACGACAAAGCCAACAAGCAGTGGTCCCTCAACAAGCGTGACGCAAAGCGGCAGCAATACTGGAAATATCAGTAGCAATGGCGTTAGTGACGCGAAAGGTACATCATCCGATACAGAGGAGAAATACGACAGTGACGAAAGTGAGGATCCATTAATCTATTGGGATAGAGAGCGTAAGTGTTATATTGATGACGATGGCGTTTGTTACAATAGCAAGGGTGAAATCATACCGGATCCGAAAAGACCTGGTAAATTGCCAGCACAAACTGTGAAAAGTTCATCTGCAAAAACGGTGAAAAATAAATCTGCAAAAACTACGAAAAATCCAGCTGACAAAGAAGGATTCAGCTCAACACAGCTGAAGCAAGCAACAGCGAACTCTCTTCGAGACAGATTTGGAAATCAATCTCCTATTGGAACAGGTGGAAGCAGTGCCAGTGGATATAATTGATGACGGTTGCATTGCGGGTAGTAGTGGTGGTGGCACTGGTAATAGAAAGATTGTTCGTGACTCCTCTATTTCGAATTCTAGAAGTGAGGTTTGGTCCTGTATTTTTTGAAAATGTATCCTGCGAATCTCCGTGGTTGTATGACATTATATATGATTCGGGTCCTCCAGTGAATCGGAATGGTGTTCCATCACAGGACTCCTAAATTGTTTTATAGTTGTATGGGATTTTTCTGTTTTCGTTCCTGGCGAATCAAATTAGTAGTTACAGTGGGGCATTGGCGCATGTCCTTGGGTCTGAAATTGACCGATACTACATCACGATGCCGAATTAATCCTGTGGAGAGTCGAATCAACATGACTGGAATTGAGAGTTATCCCACCAAAATGAATCAATTGTGGTGTGTATCAACAGGCCATAGGGCGTTTCGGAAGTTTGTTTTTGAATTGATTAAGATAGCATCAGTACAAGTCGGAGCTCAAGCGAGACATCGATGTGCATCCATCATCCATTGCAGACACAATGAACATGGTGATAGAAGATTATTCTCATTTTGTGCAAGTTTAGGACAGATGTGGTTTTCCACGGAATGCAGTATCGCCGTCTGTAGAAGTGTATGGGAATTTATTGTGGATAAAATTGTGCAATTAGTGGGAGGTTTGTGTGTTCTTTGAAGTAGCATTTCCAGAAATTGCATTGGTTTCATGGCATGATTCTCCCAATTTTAGAGAGTATTGGAGAGATGATCTCCCGAAACAAAAAAGTCATCGTAATTTGGGGTGCGCATTAATCGGAGCTCAATCAATCATGAGAGCAGCAGCAAAGCGACAGAAATTCTCGTTGAGTGATGACTGGAAGAAAGGAATCGCTGTCATTCGTATCAATAATTTAGGCTGACGTACCATATCCTTTTATGAAAAAACTTTTAGGAGTCAAGTATCGAATTCGTCACAGCAGAATTTTACACATGATTCGCATGATTTAGCATCACAGCAGAATTTTACACATAATCCGCAATTGAACGAGATCATATTAGTAGTCTTCAATTATGGATCTTCCCCAGCAGAAGCTGAATAATACCCCACCAACAATGACAGACGAAGCTGCCCAGAGGAAGTTTATGTTAGAGCTCTATGAGCGGGAGAAGGCAAAGGTATTATTTATGGTTCTACATGAGTATTTACGTTGTGGTTATGCAGTTTTGAAAGATTTAACGCGTTTCAGGCAATTGCAGGTGCATGATCTTGTCAGGAATCAGCTGAGCTTTTTTTCTGCAGAACTATGAGCACACATTGATAATTGTCACAACCTCGCAACTAAATAAATCAAAAAATTCAAAATGAACTCAACACAGATAGTCGTATCCCCCGAGAAAGAAATCGAAATACAAAGGAGAATGAAATTCGAAGACAGGGGGAGATACGAAGATTTAGAAGATGACAATTGCGATCTAGACATGGAGGATTTCGAACTTAGCGATGAAGAGTTTTTGGTATTAATTTTTGACGTTATGTTGTTTGGGTCAGGACCTGGCGTGAGGGAGTCTCTCTATGAAGAATGAAATTTCTGCAGAAATTTATGGGATGTCTACATTCTGTAGTCAAAGCAAATGTCCAATTGATACAAACATTTAAACACAGGTCCAGCGACCGCGTGTGGAGGCAATGCCTTCCGTAGAAGGAGGAGTGATGCCGATGGATGTCGAGCCAACAGGTGGAAGCAGCGGTAGTTCTGGCTGTCCAGATAATTTGACAGGTGAAGTGGGAAAGAATGATTTGATCTTAAAGGTATTTTCGGGATTTGTGATTGATGGGTAATGTTGGGTGCTTGGTTTCGTGAAGGTTTTGTTAGAAATCCATAAACAATTCCCGCAGGATCGTAATCGACAAATTATTGAAATAGAATAAACATACAAATTTCACAACAACATATTCTGAACAGGCGAAGACGCGAAAGTTGCGTCTTAAAGACATAAAACGTGCAGCAAATACTATTGATACCGGCAATGTTGTAGCTGAAAATGGAACCACTGACAAGAAGGTATTGTTTGATCCTAACTTGTTTGTCAATTGAATGCGTGGGGGTGCCACAGTGTTTCATTTCATGACTTGGATATAGAATCGAAATTTGCGAACCAGTCACACCGAAAAAGAAGATAGTATTACACCGAAAAACAACAACAAACAGATGCCGCCGAAAAACAACAAAACTGTTGGCGATAATTCTGGAACCAATGTGAAGGCAAAGGTACTGCTGGTTATGATTAGGCTCTTAGAATTGAAAGCTGTTGTTGGAATCAAAATCCATATTTTGTGAAACGTTGGATCAGTTGAAAATTTGTTCAATCATGTCACAAAACTATTTGAAAACAGGAACAAAATCCAAAACCAGCAAAGGAAACAACGATTGAATACGCCGGTGAGTTGACATTAGTTCGTGGGAAAATAATGTTCAAGCCGCAGGAAGAACAATCATCATTGTCATCGTCAGAATATTACGAGGCTGCACATGTTCGCCGAGTGATGAAGGAAGGTAATGCCGGGGAGGAATACAATTATTTACCATTCAACACTGACACTAACAACAAGGGATGGGATGGTAATTTTCGAGCATACCAGATTTATCCGGAACATACACTTGCGAAAGAAGGAGGTCGGTGGGAATTTTATGAGCGGGCAGTTGATGGTAAATCAAGAGTGGTCAAAGCAGAAAAAGCGGTATTGGACAAATTGGGCGGGTATAATAAATTGTTGTACCAAAAAGCTGCACTGAAAAAGAAGTTGAATGATGATCAGAAAATTAGGCTGGGCAGACAAACAGGATGGGATTCGAAAAATACGACGGCTTTCATGGCAGCACTGGACAAAAAGAAGAATTGATAGAATCTAGGCGGAAATTGATTATTTAGGTTTCGCTCAGCGTTGTGGCACACCGCACGCTAAGCTTGCAAGAGGATACAGAGTTTTTACACCAGCTGATCAATTCTAATTCAGCTCTTATTTCCGAGAATCAAGTTACTAGTAACTGAACGAAGAGCTGCGCATAGTCGCCTTATTACTGCACACATAAGTATCGCACTCTGTCAAGAAAGTGGTTGGAAGATGTATGGATCGCAGGCAAACGCGTTTCCAGCATTGGTCTGTGCAGTGCGTATCTGACTGGCTGTGCATGCCGGCATCGATCACGAGATGTGAGGTGTTGGGTTATCGTGTAATTTGTCAAAGTTGGTCATCCTGGTACAATCTCATTCCGCCATCAAAAAAAAGATCAACTGAGTTTCTGAAGCGATTTCTGTTGATTCTGTAGGCAAATTGGCAATCTGCAGTTGATGATTTTGTCATCAAATGAAACAAAATCACAAGAAAAAGATCAACTGAAATTCTGCAGCGGTTTCTGTTGATTCCGTAGGCAAATTGGCAACCCACAGTTGATGATTTTGTTACTAGATGAAACAAAATCACAAGAAAAAGATCAACTGAAATTCTGCAGCTGTTTCTGTTGATTCCGTAGGCAAATTGGCAACCTGTAGTTGATGATTTTGTTATCAGACGAAACAAAATCACAAGAAAAAGATCAACTGAGATTCTGCAGCTGTTTCTGTTGATTCCGTAGGCAAATTGGCAACCTACAGTTGATGATTTTGTCATCAGATGAAACAAAATCACAAGAAAAAGATCAACTGAAATTCTGCAGCTGTTTCTGTTGATTCCGTAGGCAAATTGGCAACCCACAGTTGATGATTTTGTTATTAGATGAAACAAAATCACAAGAAAAAGACCAACTGAAATTCTGCAGCTGTTTCTGTTGATTCCGTAGGCAAATTGGCAACCTACAGTTGATGATTTTGTTATCAGATGAAACAAAATCACAAGAAAAAGATCAACTGAAATTCTGCAGCTGTTTCTGTTGATTCCGTAGGCAAATTGGCAACCTGTAGTTGATGATTTTGTTATCAAACGAAACACAATCACAAGAAAAAGATCAACTGAAATTCTGCAGCTGTTTCTGTTGATTCCGTAGGCAAATTGGCAACCTACAGTTGATGATTTTGTTACTAGATGAAGCAAAATCACAGTTCTGCTGCTGCGTGTTCATGGTGCCAATTTGATTGTTGTTGTTGGTATTTTGGTTCGTATTTTGATTCATAGAACCGCCAGTACCTGTATTACTAGCAACACCGCCTTTCTGTTGATTTTGTTGATTCTGTTGATTTTGATTTTGAGCAACATTGTTGTTGTTGGCATTGTTGTTTACACCACCTGTATTGCTAGTGCCACCACCAGGTGTGTTACTCTGATATTGATTTCTATTCGGGGTCGGTCTAGGTGCGTTAAATGCAGCAAGCATATTGTTCGATGGTGTTGTTGCAGACGCTGATGTTGTTGCTGCACCACTATTACTTCCTGTGTTACCACTGGAAGTGTTTGTGCGTTCACCACCATTATTCGCTTGTTGATTGGTGGTGGTATTGTTACCAGACGAGGCTGAGGCTGCTATTGTGTTTTGGTTTTGATTCTGATTTTGATTGTTATTCCGCTGTTGCTGTTTTTGATCCATATCGCCACCACTACCTCGTTGATTACCGCCACTGATGTCAAAACGTTGAAACTGATTTGGACGATTTCCAAAATTATTGGTCTTGTTGTTCTGATTCATATTGTTGATTTGGTTACCACCATGGTTACCTCGACTTTGAGGATTACCTTGCTGCTTCGGCGCTGGACCAGAACTAGATTTTTTCATCGCAGCACTCTTCATTGCCGGTGCCGATGCTGCAGCAGTAATTGCTTGCTGCATTTCTGATGTTTGTGCGTCGAAATAGAGCTCCCATCTTGCCCACTCCGCAATTGCGCTGTGAGTCTGTGTCCATTGTTGCAGTTGCGCATTAACTGGTCCCACAAACTTCTCAGGATTTTTGATGAATTTTTTCAGATGTTGCAAGATTTTTTGTTCTTTTTCGTTCATTTCAGGTTTGGGCGGCGGTCTCGGCAGTTCTTTTGCAGCAGCCGTTTTCTCACTTTTTTCTTTGCTCTTCTTCTCCTTTTCAACAGGTGGTAGATTATCTTTTGCGTTCTCTTGAGCGTTGTCTGCGACAGCTGGCGCAGCTGCAGTATCTTTTGTCGTTTTCGATGCTCTTTTCATCACTTCAGCAACAGGTGCCGCCGCCGCAGCTGCAGCCGATGCACTACTACTACTAGGGAAACTGGGAAAACTATTAGCAGTATTTCCGGTCGTGTTCTTAATAGGGCTCAATGCGGCATAAATACTAGTCGTTGTAGGTTTTGACACTAATGGCTTGGGAGGCAGATCTATATTTGCCATATTACTTGCAGCTGGCCCACTACTACTATGCACACTTTGTGGACTGCCTTTTGGCGTGGTGTTTGACTGTTGCTGGTGCTGCCCTTGCTGCTGCCCTAGCCCGACCGGGCCTCCACTATTCACAAAATTCAATCTTGGTGAATAACTTTGATGATAATGACTACCAACTTCAACATTGGATTTTTGATTTTGCTGTTGTTGTTGTTGGTTTTGATTGTTGAAATTTCTATTCATGTTATTGCCCATATTGCCCTGTTGGTTTTGTTGTTGTTGATTTTGATTCACGTTTGACATATTTCCACCCATATTATTAGTATTGAAATTCTGTCTTGGAGACATTTGTCCATTATTACCGGTACCGCCGCCCATATTGTTGTTGTTATTGCTGTTCATATTGTTCATATTGTTCATATTGTTCATATTGTTCATATTTCCACCCATGTTGCCACCCATCCCCTGTGATGGTCCTTGACTCATGTTGTCTCCTTGGCTAAAATTACTCTTCTTTCCACTTTGATTACATTTACTGTCAAATTTACTTTCAAATGAACTTGGACTATAGTAAGATGAGCCTTTAGGCGAACCCTGTCCACCATGATGTTGAGAGTGTGTGCCACCATGGGCACTTCCGTGGGCACTATGAGCACTACCACCGCTGTGATGACTTTGTCCTCCTCCACTATGATTCGGATTTAACATGCTAAAATTCCCACCTCCTTTCGGACTCAATGGATTTCCAATAGGTGCGAAATTCGGTGTCGGTAGTAATGGTGATGAATTTTTTTTGTTCTGTTCGTAATGGGAAAGACCGGTAGTATTATTAGTATTATTACCAGTTGTTGAAGAACTTGATGATTGAGTTTGATTACTTTGATTTTTGCCTGTGTTTGAATCTTTCGTTGAAGATTTTCCACCCTTAGTACTGGTATGATCTTTCCTAATTGAATCCTTTCCGCCTCCTTTTCCGGCCGACGATTTATCTCGATTGTTGTCTCCATTGTCCCTGGCATGCTCGTTGTTCCAATCTTTATCATTATTATAATAGTAATCGTCATCGTTTCTTTCGCTTCCTACATCCCCTCCGCCTCGTCTCTTACTATTTTCTTTTGACGCAACATAAGGATCATCTTCTTTTAAATCTTTTTTACCAGCTTTACCTCTTTTTCCTTTGCCCTTGGTCTGTTCTGCTTTTGCACTTGGTCTGTCAGTCCTGTATGTGGAGTCAGAATGGACAGAGACATTATCATCATGTTTGGGAGATGGATTTATAGGCATATTACTTGTTCCTCCACCACTACTACTATGCACACTTTGCGGACTTCTTGCAGGCGTAGTGTTTTGATTCTGTTGCTGCTGCCCTTGCTGCTGCCCTGGTCCTCCACTATTCACAAAATTCAATCTTGGTGAATAACTCTGATCATAATCACTGCCAATTTCAACATTAGAGTTTTGATTCTGTTGCTGTTGTTCTTGATTTTGATTCATGTTTGAGATATTGTCACCCATGTTGCTACTATTGAAGTTCTGCCTTGGAGACAATTGTCCACCATTCGTTCCACCACTACTGCCGCCCATATCGTTGCTGTTGCTATTTATATTGTTCATATTTCCACCCATCCCCATGCTTTGATTACCTTCACTCATTGATTGATCTTGCAGTTCACTTTCTGGCATGCTGTCGTCTTCGGTTATATCGGCATTGACAGATCCTGCAAGCAATTCTGGTTGTTCTCTTGGACTGGAAGTGTTTGTTTGCATATTACCTGTTTTAATTTCGTTTTTATTCGGTTCTTCTTTTATGGAATGATCCCTGCGCATCTTGCTATCGCATATCGGAAATTTTCTCACTGACACACTCAACAAATGGTCAAATACAAAATCAAAATACCATCCTCTTCCATCACTACATCGGTGTTCTCAATCGGCGAATCGATATCCGGCGCCACTTGCATGCTAGTACTGGACTCGTTACCTGATGTGATGAGTTTTGTCGGAGGACTTCACACAAAATTGTAGAAAGTTATCTACTGAGAATTTTGTTTTCAAGGATTCACAAAACACTACATGAACACCAAATTCTAACCGCCCTAGAATGGTTGGTTTGTTATAAGACAACGAAATATACCATTGTGTGCAGCAGTATCCGCCTCTGCGTTTCTTCTTCTTTCATGATAGCTCGATGACGCTTTACTATCGTCCTTATTATATGACCCTTCTAATCTCTGCCGTTTCTGGTCTGGAGAGCTTTTTGGTAGATTGGAAACCACCGATGATTCTGCGGTGGAGTTTGCGCCTCGAAAAAACCTTCTGACATTATCAATGTCAGGTGAGATATCTCTGAGGACGGAAAGGCCAGCGTTCAACAACCCTTGGGGTAAAATGCTGTTGATATTGCCTGATGCTGGTACGGCATAAGTTGCTTGTCTGGACGCTGGTCGCGGTCGGACACTGTCCTGCCGATATAGAGATTTTATGCGTGGACTTTTTCCGGGAGGTCCACCGGATGGATTCATTATGGTTTCTGAAAACAAAAAAAACTTTAAATGGTTTTAGATCAAAAATGCTATGTGTACAGACAATTGATCTTCTTATTGTTAAACCGTAATCAACATTTCTTACAAAAAAATTACCTCCACTTAGTTACGTTACATACTAACATTACAGAATACATTCCATGAACATCTTCTGTCATGTGACTCTGGATGACATTCCTAAAATATCGACATCAAAACCGAGAAAATATCGTCTATATTCATCGACGCAAAATGAACCCAGTCAGTTCCCTCGTCGATCTCCATTGCCGGGACAAACTCTCGTTCTCTGACTTGCTCTTGATCATGCTGCACATACCCTCAACTTTTATGGAACCATACACAAACTGTCAAATCCGAACACGCTGTGTTAAAATTAACGTCTGATCCATCAAAGATAAACGCAACATCGGCCAACGAAACTACCACGATACACGTCAAGTTCAATTGTTTGTGTTCTTTCATAGGAATCATTTCCTCGCAAATGCGAGTTAGTAAAGATTTGTATGACAATCTTGGAAAAAACAATCTCACTGCTCTCCTACTCAAGAAAAATCATCAAGAGCTTCCACCGATACTGCAATTCATGTCAATACAAATACAAATAATCTCTCATCGTCAAAACTACCTTTAGACTATGCACGTCTCATGTTATTCGACCAATATTACGACCCGTAATATTCAACAAATAATCGACGCAACCATCTATCTACAAGATATTTTCTCTCATCATTCAAACAAAAACGCAGTTTCAAATTGCTTTATATTGCTCTCATGTTCTAAATTTCAACTGCAAATGTCACTAATCAACAGATCATTATGAATTGTGCAATCATCATTTGATCATCAGTCAAAATTAAGAATGGAAAAGAAGCTAAACTTAAAAAATCAATTCTGGTTTCTCAATTCGCAAGACCTAAAAAGATGCCAAAACATCACTAACTTGATCTTGAATCAACATCGACTGTGCTGATCTATCTTTACAACATTACTGAATCTCAATCAAAAAACACTGCGCATACACAATGCTAACTATCGTTTTTCACCCGAAACTGGCGACCGACAATTAGCAAACCTGTACAACATCGACTCCGTGTCTACAGTAAGGTCAAAGATCATGATTCAACATCAATCTTAACTAACGAAAAAACACACAATTAGAACATCAATTTCAATAGAAATATATCTAAATCAACTTTGGACTAGCAATACACTCTATCTAGAAAATAGTCTTCATATAGTCATGCAACTGTACATCGCGTGAATGGTAATCGTAATATGTCTCTTCAAATCCTTGAATCCCATTTGTTTGTGCCAGCGCAAACGTCATACACAAAATGCATGCACAAACGACTCTCCAGACTCCAAAAGAAAAATATCGACTCCATCACAACGCATTGAATTCCAATAAAAATACCCAAGATAAACGAGCGCAGCAGGCACCGAACCAGTTCACTACCGACAACATATGTGTTATATCTGATCAATTGCCGACATTGATATCACTGGGAAAATACTACCAGCTCCATGCTCATTACTAAACACTAAAAATTACTTAGGCATCCATTCGATTTACCCATAAAATTGGAAAATGAAATCATCAATACAAGTAAATTTCTTCAGTCTCGCTCGTCGAAGACTACAACACCATCAGAAAACACATTCACCTCTAAAACTTCATCACCAGCTTCAGCATCAACAACAGTCTCACCGACATCTCTCTCAAAATCTTGATCCATTGTGTCCCCGTCCGCATCCATTCCAGAAACCAGTTCGACCGGCTCGACCGATTTAACCGCCTCCACACACCAAGTATCACTGGAAACATTACTGCACACAACCTCCCCAGGCAATCCCGAAAATATTTCCCGACCATCCTCCTGATACGTTTCTCTTCCGCTTGTCTTGTAACAGCCTCCCTCATCATCGGAGTAGTTATCACTATCCTCACCTCCCAAAACTGCTTCAACCTCTGCAACTTTCTCAGCCGCATCCACATCCTTCATCATGTCCAAACTTTCCCCATAATCCCCATCGTAATCAAAACCACAATCACTCCCATCGGATTCCTCGCTGCCAAACATATCATCGGTCAAAGTTGCACGAGTCGTACATGTCGATGCACTACTGGTCTTCGCGTTCATTGCGGCGAGAGCATCCGAAGCGAGCGTGTCTTCGTTACAATATTCTCGGATATCGACAATGTCACTGGTTCTGACGGATTTTGAGCTCGGACCAATTTTGCTGGATACTCTTACAACCTGCTCAGCAGGATCGGAACCTTTCCCACCTTTCTGCACTGTATCCACATCGATAGAGACATCAAGATGCTTGTCTGATTTCGCAACACTGATACCATCCTTATCAAGACTAGCATCACAACTCCCTGAACTCCTTCGGCTTCGACGTCCGCAACTTGCGACACAGACGTGAAAGCTTCCGAATAGACTACTAACAAACAGCACGAATCCATCGACTAGTTTGATAACCTTCGACAGCACCGTCCCATCTTCCAAGTCAATCTCCTCATCCGCCATAACAAATTTTGTCCACGCAGCAGACTTGAAATAAGCTCTTCGTTTTGCCGCCGTGCTCCGATCAATTGTTGCGCCATGATTGCAGTGTTGCGTAGATATGGTGTTCGCAGATTCACCGACTTGGACTTTTTCCTCAGTGTCTTCCTTTGCGCTTGGAACGCTGCCATCACTCCTGCACGCCGCAAAACTTTTCTCGTACTCACGCAGGAACTTCGAAAACTGCCAAACGAAATACGTTCTTGTAAATAGATTCACAACGTTGCAGAACAATCCCCACGAACATTGCACATACATCGCCGGAACTTTCATATACAAATACCCGTTTAACCACCATGATAAATTGCTCAGTAACGAAATCACATCCATGCCAACACTTCCGAGTTTACTCAAATTTCCAGTTTTCCACACTTTCATTATCGTAAACAGTGGCGCACTTGACTGTGTCATTCCTGTACAGCAAGCAAACCACGCCAAGAGCTCGATGAAACATTGGAATAGAGTGAAGTGTTGTTTTCCTGCCGTTGCTTGTGAAGAGTCTGACGTGTCTCCACTGTGATTGTGTACTGTTGCAGAATTTGCAGAAGAACCCCTGTTGTAATTTTCCCCTGATTGTGAAGCTCCTGCATCTGTTCCCTCAGCATCGTACTCGACGGAATTATCAGTGCTGAAAGCCGTCTCGATTCTTGTCGGTTCATTCTCTGCTCTGTATTGCTGCTGGCCTGCACCACCATTCTCATTAGCAGATTCATCCCCTAATTCACCTCCACTGCCAACCCCATAGATTCCCATCATATTCTCATCTAACTCCAGACAGAAAAACACCAAACATATCACAAAAGTCACAAAGATCATCGAAAATGCCGTTGAAACTTGCATGAGATACTGACTGCGATAACGATCTCTGTACCAGTAGAAAGGATAGGTGGTGACGAATACTGCGCTGATCAGAAATCCACCTAGGAAAGGCAGATATGTAACCCAAGAGTTCAAACCGACTCCGACAATTCCCCACGTCCACCCATTAGCCATGTATGCGACTAATTGCAGAGGAGGGATTTCGATTTTCAAATTTGATGATGGGCTACTATGATCTGGCCCCGCAGCGGACGTTTCCATATCAACATTCTTTTCCCCACCGGTTGAAGAATTCGTTGCGTTGCTATTTTTTTTCCGAATCCTCTTGTTTTCATACCACCATGATAACAAACTACCTCGCCACAATGGCCAAAACACACCAACCGGCGCCAGAAACATCACGATAGGACAAAAGACGCATCCAAAATCTACCAGCATACGCAGAAACTCGTCCCATTCTAGCATTTGAGTTTCGGAATAGTTGCCCATCTTTTTTTTATCCAACCAAGGAAAACAGGTCCACACTTCGAAGTTCGATGAGAGAGAAATTTGTCGGCTCCAGCTACGCTCCGTCAGAATTGCGACCTATGCTGCATAATCTCACGTTGGAAAATTCCGTACAATTGTTGCGTAGAACAATTGCCTAAAAACTCCGCGCCACAGAAATTGTTCGGATTGCCAAAAATTTGACGATATTGCTAAAAAATACAGTTCGATCAGAAACTTCGCATACAATAACCATGAAATGCGAATTTTTTTGTCCACTTACTCTGCCTCACTCTGCTTTGCTCATACAAAATATCGTCGACGTAGAGCCATCATCCCTTTCTAAAACGCGAAAATCATTTATCGTGAGAATTGCTGCAATTTACTACAATTCAAAAACGTGCTGGAAACCGCATTGATCAAAATATCTTACACAATCTTACACATGAACGACGACCTCGTTTTCCTATGACAAATGTCGATTAGAGCTTCTTGAATCGAATTGTTTTTGGTTCAAGACGCATTAATCTAAGGATGTATTGAGTTATATTTAGAACATCCGGAGACAATTTTTCCGTGTAACTATCGAGAGACATCTGGATATCCCTGACAGATTGGAATGAAACATGACCTACTTCTTCTCTTCGAACACCAAACCAACCGCGGATTTTTATCGCCTAACCGGACAACCCCAAAAACTCCGATAGAATCCCAAAATGCAGCGCCCAACACTCCACAAACGTCTTCTGTGACAAAGTTTATCAATTTCTTCCAAGAGTGATGTTGTTGCTTCCACGAACCAACATTACATCATTGGAATTCATTTCACAAAGTCAGGAAGCATCAACAACCCTGAACCATTCACCGACTTACACAATCAACAAAATTTGAATTGAATTGAAATCGTGCTGCTCCGATATACATCAACAACTCATACTACAGTCAAACTACATACGACTCTACACACGTCGACTGATTGTAGTTGATGTCGCAGCCAAAAAAATCGTGAAGGAATATTTCCAAATTCACGTGCATTTACTAACCACTTACCAGTTCAAAATCTTTGCAACCTTCAAAAATCTAATTATAAATCCTATGTCAATATCAATTCACTTACAAAATGATGAATGCATTGATCATTCATCTCCGAAAAATTCTGCTACCTGATACGATACGTATCAACCTGTACAACGTGTAGAATTTTTCCTCATTTCAATACATGCGTCATTTTTAATTTGCGTCATGAATTCATGATCAGAGAAAATCCACTACCCATAACAAAATCAGATCAATTCACTTCTACTACTATTCAATTGTTACATTGCAAAAATTCGACCACAGCCATGGGATGTCATTTCCATGTCGAATCATGTTATATACAACATGACGACTTATAACAAAGAGAGCTCACGAAGGAGCAGATGCTCTTCTGCTACGAACCATCTTTTTGACACCACATTTACAACAACTCTGATTGCTACTGCCTTAGAAATCAACGTAATTGCTCAAATAATAGATCAACACATCGATAGATGCTCTGTAAAATATCAACAACTATGAAGTTGGACGCATATAACGGCGATGATTACACTATGTGACAACTTCTGCATCTTGTAAAATACTCGTTTTTCAATTTCACTGCGCACCATCAATTGGGATAATCATTGATGATCGACTCCCACATCGGCACGGCTTATTGCTACTGTACAACACTCTGATATAAATCAAATGTAGCTCAACTTCATATCAGAGGAAATAAATAGATAATACGATCATAAGACAGATCCGAAAAAAGTAAAAATCTCATAATGGAAGATCTGTACAAAATTTGTCTATACAATGCGCAGTTTCAATTGCAAAAATTCAAACTGCCAGGAGCATTGCACGAAACGGTTTAATTCTTACTAAACCAACATGCTATGAATTAAAAAATTAACGCAACTCATCATGTGAATTTTGTACCTATCGTTCTACAACTTGATTCGTAAAGAATCGAGGAGAACAGATGAAATACAAAAAAAACAATGATGCTATACAATCATAAATCAATGAATAGTTTTTTTTCATTGACAACATTCTAAAAACGAATCAGAAAAAAAATTGGAAAATCGTGTGTGTGCAGAAGCTTTGCCACGCGACGATTACAACACGTTTTCAATACTTTCATGCAGTATTGTGAAAAGTTAAATCTAAGCTTCCATTACACCATATCAGTACTTGATATTTCAACATTTTACTCGATACTGTTTCAACATAAACGTTACCTGTGCTCCCATAATTGTATTACAATTTTCTTCTCTTGCCAGAAAATCTACTCTTCAGTGTCAGTGTCCCTCCTTCCGTCGTTACTATCTGTATCTACACCATCATCATCTTTCTCGACCTCATTATACATTTCTTCTGTGATGACATTTCGCGATGCACTCACTACGCTTTCCCTCAACAAACCATTGTCTAGTGAAAGCGACGCGACAGTTGAAAGTGTTGCGATTGTTGAGATGGTGTTGCTATTGTTGCAAGCATGCTTGCCGATTGCGCCGACTGCATAGACAATATTTTCTTCGTCGCTAGAACTTGCAGACATCTTTGCAGCGACCTCTGCATCTTCTTTCAAATTTTCCTCGTTCAAAACATTTGTCACTACTCTTCCTACAACACCCTCGACCAACGTTACTGCCGTCTTGGCATCTGCGGTGGAGAAATTTTCATGCGGCACGTGGCATGGATGGGAAACCATTGCATTTACAGATTCCTTTTTCATGCCAGCATCACCATCTTTTTCATCATTGCCACCATCAGCATCAGTATCGTAACGATTTGCTACTATGACTTCCTCGATATCCAAAGACATTTTCTCACCACTGCCACCACAACATCGCTGAGCACATCGGCCTGCTGCATTTGCAATGCCATCTGCAAATCGAATCACTGCAGACAAGCATGTACCGTCGTTCAAATCGATGTCCTCATCAGCAATCACAAATGCGTTCCATGCAAGACTTGCTAATTCGGATCTTCGCTGTTTTGGCTTGGCTATTGCGATCGTTGCTGATGTTGCTGATGCTGTTCTAGTCACTGGAGACTTTTTTTCACTACTCTCCGCCGCACATTCTGTTCCCTCCTCCTTCTTCAAAAACTGCCTCCTAAACGTCCTAAATTTCCAATTCATATAAACTCTTGTTCCCAATGACATCAAATCACAACAGGTTCCCCAAGAACATTGTACAACAATCGCCGTTACATTCAAATAAACATACGCTTGAATCCACCAAATCACATTCGATAACAAACAAACGATATTCATTGATAATGATCCGAGTTTTGCGGTGTTACCCGTCTTCCAAACTTTTAACATCGTAAATAGCGGGGAAGACGACATCATGAATCCGCTACAGCATCCGATCCACGACCAAGTTTCAAGTAAATGAGTAAATGCTGTGGTTTCTCGAATGAACTCTGAAGATTCTGAAGATTCTGAAGATTTCTTGTCACCAGCGTTTTGAGTGTTTTGATCATGCTTCTCTTCTCTTTCTCTTCCATATTCTCGCCAATTTCGAAAATTTGCTTCTTTATCCATCGAAACTACAAGACAATAAATCGAAAATGATAGGAGTATGAACGAAGCTGAAATCCCTACTTGCATTAGATATTGAAGTCGAAATCTTTCTCTATACCAATAACTCGGATACGAAATCACAAGCAAAAAACCGGTGACAAATCCAGTGGTAGATGGAATTACAGCAACCCAGGCCTGAATTGCAAGACCGAAAACTGCCCAGACATATCCATTTGTCATATTCGCAACGAGTTGTAGTGGTGGCATTTCAACTTTCGGTTTGATTTGAAAATTTTCAGTAGAGTGGACGATGTTTTTCTTGTTGTTCTCCCCCGGATTGGCTGACATCATGGCAGTGGGAATCCCTGTGACGATAGTAGCTTGCTCCGCGGCTTGTGACGAAGATTCAGTAGTATTACCTTCAATATCGTCAAAGTCAGCGGTCTTTGTGCTGTACATTTGCTGTGCTGGCGACACAGAATCTTTCTTAACAATACCTGTGCTGTCGATTCTGGAACTTCTGCCCGTGGTTTCCTGCCGCTCATTATTGCTCACATTATTACTGACGCCAACAACACTATCACGAGCCGACTTCACAAATTTCTTCGCTCCAACATATCGTTTTTTGCACAAACTGTACATGCTCCATTTCCACAACGGCACGAAAACTGTACATGGCGCAAGAAACATAATTGTTGGAAGAACTATTGAACAAATGTCGACGCCATATTTCAATACCTGATATGGCTTCAGTTTGTCGATGTTGGTGAGAATATGAACAAAATCCATGGTTGATGATGTTGTTTCCGGTGTATCGACGACGCGATTGAGGCCGTTGTGTATGATTCTATACTAAACGATTGTCCTTCGAGAACAATCCCGTATCGATCTGGATGTTCTTCTCCACTCAGAACAACACGATCGATAACTTCAGAACAATATATGCAACTAAACTAACTTTTTTTTCGTTTCACAATTCACAATCTGACCACTGGAAAATCAATGATAAAACGAATATGTAGATGAAATTATTATAGCAAAAATCGATTCCGATATAAGAATCGTCCCATCTGCTATAAGAACATGCGAATACTACACCAAAACCTCTGTATCAGACAACACTACGAAACTATTACTCTGATAATATCTGACGTAACAGAGCTAATATATCAGATCGAATTCGTGCAATCGCTTGCAAATGAATTGTTGCAAAATAAATTGATAAAATTTGCAAACAAAAAAAAGTCAATTCGTCGCTATTGTTCTGTGTGGACTCGATCGAGTCGGTCCCTTTGTTTTTTTGTGTGGTTTGAGATAAATACGAAGATCATTATGCTGCCATGGATAAGAAATCTGATTCAAATTATATACACACAGAGTGTTTGTCGGAAAAAAAAAGATCAATTTTTCCGAACTACCGCGAAATTAACCAAACCATCACACCCATGGAAATTCTGTACTTCACCAAAAATCTCCAGCAGAAAACACAATGATCTCCCACGCTATCGACAGACGCACGCGTCCCACACAACTCCATCCACCAGGCCAACCAGATGATCCTGCTTGATTTTTACTACTCACTAAATAGAAACCTCCTTACAAAAAGACATTTGCAGGATATACTACGCCCCAAATAATTCCCAGGATATCAGATGCTGCTGATCTCGAAACCCCAAACTAGAAAGCCGTTCAAAGTCGTTATCCTCCAGGACGAAGACGATGATCATGAATCGATTGTAAAAATCTACACGCTTCAGGAAGAGATGGCATTCGTG
>Ga0099797_100803_pt1 | contig 18701 bp, 11 predicted proteins | sample Uncmet_Sort48C_1_FD_89871 | JGI IMG/M metagenome (GOLD analysis project Ga0099797, IMG submission 89871) | Marine eukaryotic communities from CALCOFI LINE 67, Pacific Ocean - C012_Sort48C_1 | ecosystem: Environmental > Aquatic > Marine > Oceanic | place: Pacific Ocean: Monterey Bay | collected...
CGGTTCGCAATACTTCGCATTTCCAATCGCCACCATGTCACATATGTGTCGCATTTGAAATGCCCAACGCATGAACTTGAACTGGCGGGGGGGGAAACGAGCAGGGTGACGGTCGAAGGCTTCGTCAAGAAGAAGGCGAGACGCACCTTCTTAGCGGCCACGCACGTTACGATATTCGAGTGGCGCGACGAAGGAGAGAAGGCCGAAGAAAAGGTACTAGGAGAGAATTAGATCATCTGAAACTGTATTAAGCTTTTTTTCAAAACGACTGCACTTTTTGGCCTTCATTAGTTTGGATAAGCACGATAGTGCATGCGCCCAATATCTGTTCTATACGGTAGATCAGAGCGGAGGTTGACGTAGAGTGCCAGAGAATTGGCGACTGCAGTCAACATGCAATAAGCATTGCTGTATTATATACCTCAAGTCAATCGCCTGGGTGTTCGGAACGTGTAAAGTGGAAACGAAAATTGTCCAATTACTCTTGTCGTCAAACGTGTGTGTTTCCCTTTTCATGCACAGATGAGTGCGTTTCGATAATATTTCCGTTGGCATTCCTTTCTTTGATACCCGTTGTATCCGCACCTGAACAACACACATCAATTATTCGTGTCACAACCCCTCCTCAATATAAATTTTTGTAGTCGAGACGGTTTGTGTCATATTACGAGTTTAGTGTGAGAACAGAGTCAAAATTCTCCGAACAAAAGAACACCATGATGTCCACCACGCTGCTCGTCCGGAACATGGTGGGCGAGGTGGTTGTCGTGGTTGCGCGCGAGGGCCCCTTAACCGTTGCGGACGTGAAGCGATCTGTGCACGAGACGGGGATGCCCACCCGATATAAAGGATATGAAGGCATGCCCACCCGATACAAGAAACCGCAGGATATAAAGTTGCACCCCTTTCCGTGCACACAAATCCTTGTGATCGACGGAGAACCGGCGGAAGACGATCATGCTTTGATTCCGGAGGAGCACGCGGAAGTCCAGGTGCTCCTCCGGGAGGCGCTCCTGGAAGAGGCAGAGGACTTCGTCTACTGGTCGGACACGATCGTGGAGATTGAGGGTATCCTAGAGGAGTGGAAGAAACTTTCAACGTGGATCCGCGAAGACCGCGCGTACGTCCTTCGGATGGTGCGCTGTTGCTGGGAACTTTATGAGGAGGCCCTTCCCATAGAGCTGCAGACAGACCGTGCCATCGCAATGGCGGCCGTCGCGCAGAACGGGGAGATGCTCGAATACGTGGGCAAGAAGCTGCTTGCGGACCGAGACTTGGTGTTGCTCGCTGCGGGTAGCCCCAGATTCAGCGATGAGTATATGTGTCGGCGAGAGGGCATTGGTCAGTCGCTTGACCTCCACTTCAGTGCGCTCCGGATTGCGGCTCCGCCTCTCCGAGCAGATCGCCGCATCGTCATGGCGGCCGTGCGGAGAGCCGGCCTGGAACTCAAGTATGCCAGCCCACACTTGCGGGGGGACCGGGACGTGGTCCTGGCCGCCGTAAGGGAAAACGGGAAGGCGCTGCGGTATGCGTTGGCCCCACTTCGTGCGGATCGCGAGGTAATCCTGGCGGCAACTGGCGTCGTCAGTTCCACCAGTAAAATGGAGGAGCCGTTAGAATGGTTTGACAGCAGTAGAGAACGTCGCGAAACGGCGTTTGAGGGCTGGATGGGCATTGATTGCCGCTACAATGCGCCGGAAAGAGAATCGGAAAGGAGAGCGAAGATTGTCCGGTGGCGGTGGCGGGTGATGGTAGAAAAGCTGATCATCGTTTTGGAGGATTCCAAGGTTTTGAGTCTTCGAAAAGTGGATATTCGAAAGTGGTTGACCTTCACCTGGCAATACACCGGGCTCGATTCTGATTCTGGTAACTAACCTACACAAGAAATTTTGGTAATCGCGAGAATTTTTCCTTTTTATCATAATTTTCTAGATGAAGGAGGTTGGGTCGTAACAGAAATAATTATTTTAAAGGTCTTCAGTGAGCATCTGACGTTTTTGGGACATTCATATTAATGTACTCGTTCGTGTTCGAAATTAGTGATCCAGGCAGGCTCAACGGCTTGCAGAAAAACACGGTATCCAGCCGTTGAAATTGGCGTTCACTTTAGTTGCATGGATGTGCATGGGACTAGCCCGCGGCCCCGTCAATGGATTGATTCGATATGAGCTGTCACATTGCAGCAGGCCGATCCAATTTAAGATTAAGCGAATGCGCATTGCATGACGAATCAACACCATATTTGTTAAGTGCACGAATATGTAGAAATGTGTGCCCCCGACAGTCTCTGCGGTGGCTGTTGGGCTGCCCCGCAGGTCTATTTATAGATAAGGCAGGACTCTGAATAATAATATGGTGGACTGAGTGTATCTCTCTAAAAAGGTTGCCCTTCTCAAGGGGCCCCCGTTTCCAAGAAGACACTCCAATAACCTTCCGGGAGTGGCGCCCTTTTCCGACCGCACAATCCCTCCCTCCTCGCCGGAAAAAGGGTCGTTCGGTGCGCCCACTTAGAGTACATACATAATGGCCCATTTAGACTCCGCGAATCAGCAGATCGTGGTGATATTCGGGTGCGATTCTCCGCTCGGGCGCGAAGTTTCCCTACATTTGGCGGAAGTTCTCCCGTGGAACGCCCGGTTCGTGCTGTTCAGCAGCCTGCACAAATGGCGGCTGAAAAACTTGATGAACAACATGTCCAAAAGGATTAAAAAGCGCACGGGTAACGAGGTGACGACCCGGCCGGTTCGCGGAAATCATAATTTCGGTAACAACAACGACGAAATTGAAAATGACAAAAATTTCGGCAAAGCAGCCTATAATAACGAGGAGCGTGACATCCGGAATGGCCAGGTACCTCTCTACGGAGGGGGGTACGAGTACGACGACGAGCGGCCTGCACGACGAGAGCCCGTCCTGCGCACGGCCGGTCGCTACCACGACGAGGAAGCGTCCACCGCTCCCGCCGGCACGGCCTCTCTCTACGGGGGTGGGACCCGGCCAGGCAGCTCGAGCTATGGGGGGACGTATTCCTCTCGCAGAAATCCGACGGGGTCGCACGCCGGCAGTTACTCAACAGCGGAGGCAAAACAACGCGACAACGCGAGCTACCACTTGTCCCACGAGGAGCAGACCACCGAGAGAACCGACGACGACGACGTAAGCCCGTCCAGTCCCACGGTTTTCCCGACCCGTTTCGCGCCGGAAAAGCCCGGTGCGCCGGGGCGGAGCGATCCGCCCGGCGGCCCCTATTCTTCACGGGCCGAACGCCCCGGGGCGCCGCCCCGGCCCCCTATGAGAGGCGGAGCGCAGTCGTCAAGCAGCCTAGCCGCCAGCATGCGCGCCCGACAATCGGAACGGCCGCTGCGGCGAGACCGGCCGGGCTCGGCGAGAGTTGGGCGGCCCGGAAGGTCGATTGACGCCCCAGCAGAGACCATCGGCGCCGTGAGCAGCAGTGCACAGCCATCTCACTCGGATACCTTTCGACGCGACGGTGAGCATCGTTTTGTACCGACCGGGCGAATGAAAAAATTTCAGCTTGTTGGATTGGACCATTACAATTATGGGTCCCCGAAGAGTGCGTCTATGAACAGAGGAGGAGAGACCGAGCTGGTCAATTTCAACGGTTTTCCGCCGGTGAATGTGATTGGGAGGTCGAGCCGCCACACCGCGAGTTTGCAGACTAGTAGTCATCCTCACACTAGCGGTGCGATAAACCAACGTGTCCTGAATAATAGAGGCCGCGAGCAGTCGTCCAGCAGCATGAGCCCCAACTTCTCCTGCCGTGAAAAAGATCCGTCGTTCCTCGTGCCCATTGCGTCCCTGCGCGAGGAGCCCCCGCATTCCCCGATTCCCCGAAGCTTTCCTCCGCCGCTCGCAACGGAGGTCAGGTCCCCGCAGCGGTCGCCGCAGCGGTCAGGTTCCCCGCCGCGCGGCTTCGCCCGCTCGGTGTCGCCCGCGAGCCCGGCTGGAAGCAACCGGGGCGTCCAGCGGAGAACGTGGAAAATTTCAAAACCACCACTCCAGGAGGGCACCCACGAGCAGTCACCGCCGCAATACGGGAATGGGCATGGCAATACACAACATGTCACAACAGATGTCACTTTCGAGCAAGGCTCCTTCCCCAAGGAAAATGCCAGCGAGGTGGCCAGCTATGTGGCCAGTTCCGAAGACAGTGCAGATGCCGTGCCGGACGAAGAGACTGCCGAGGAGAATTTCCGGCGTTCCTACGCGTCGCGGCTGGTAGACCAGCAAGACCCGGAGCCTGAGGATGACATTCGTATCATTAGTCCCGAAGAAGATGAGACGTCGCGGCGTTCGGCGGCAGCGTCCAACGACGATTGGCAAGATGATGTCGTTTCGAGACCGTTCGCAGGCCGTTCTGTCGCCAGGCCGTTCGCAAAACACCGTACTTTCAAGAACCGCAAGAACGCTTCTTTTCATTCAGGTAGTACAAATAAATTCGTTAGCTTTTCTGATAAAACACCGATCACCGAAGAACACTTCCTTCCGAAAAAAGTCACTGCCGAGCCATCATCAGCATCAACAGCCTGGGCCCCCGCCACATCAAGCCAGGACTTTGGGAACGACTTTGGGAACATTTCCCCGAACCTGCAGAAGCGTTTTGCGGCGATCTCCGGTCTGCTGAGGAAGCAAAAACTGACCGCGCACGTCCCGCTACCGACGCCACAGGAGCGCGCTTTGAAATTTCACGAAAATGCGCGCGACGATGTCATCTTCGTGATGCAGTCTTCTTCTAAGTCCTCCTCTCACAGTAATTGTGAAAAGTCTTCTTCTGAGAAACGGAGAAGCTCGAGCAGAAAAAGTTCGCCCGAGACAAAGGAGGAGGAGGATTCAAAAATGTTCTCACACGTCAACTCAAAACAGGAACTCAAAACCAGTTCCAGGAGCACATTGGCGGGTCGTTTGTTGGGTCGCCGCAAGCGGAAGCAGCGCCGCATAAACGCCTTGCTCAGAGGAGAGCCGGATGTTTATATTCAGGGAGCAGAGAGGAAGGGGCCCGGCATGAGCGGGCTAGTCCATGTTTTCGATTCCGAACTGTACGAATGGGCGGAACCAGAGGTGCCGGACGAGGGCTGTGCGCAGCCGCTGAACGCACTGCTCCTCTTAGAGTCTGATCATATGAAAGATATAGGCTCCCAGTCTGTTAATCATAGCATGAATGACTCAGATCCGGGTCCCCCACGGGGTGAAAACAGCCGCCGATTATCCGGAAGCAGCGATTGTGTGCCGTCATTAACTACAAAAAAGCAACGACCCGAGAATGGGCCCCCTCTGGCTATTCTCGATGGGAACAATACACATCTCTTTGGTAGGAGCTCCAAGAGCAGTAGCACACCTGGCAGTGTGGACGACGAGTTCTCTGCAAGAATTTTTTGTAGCAGCGAGGAATCCTCTTCTTCTCGCAGTTGTTCCGGGCCCAAACTGCGTTCCTACACGCCCAACACGCCGTCCCAGAGATCGTCGTCCCATGGGTCTAGTAGTAAGCTCTCAAGCGTCACAAGCGCTGGTGTTATTTCGGAGTTCAGCCACAGCAGGCACCTGTTCATCTCGAAGAAGTCGTTCGCCAGCACCCTGTCGCCGCTGGCGGAAGAAGCCGGAGACGGCACCAGCGGCGTGGATATTTTACCGCCCATCCGCGAGCGCTTCCCCGGCACCATTTCTGAAAGCGGCAGCAGCGACATCCTACCCCGAAGGAAATGCGAAGGAGATGCTGCGCACAGTTACGATGAGAACTTCGACCAGCACGGGCAACCGCGCTCTCCTCCTCCGCTCTTCTCTATTGAGAGCAGCAAGTCGTCATCTTCGTCGTCGAGCCCTGCAGTGGACAAGTTGGAGGAGCTTCTAGGCTCCTCCTGCGAGGAGCCTATAAATTCGAGGTCATTTTTCAAGCCACGAACAGAAGTGATGATCATCGAGGGCCAGCATCAGAGCTCACCCGGATTACAGAGTCACAACAACAACCCGAACATTGTTCCGCCCGACGCCACCCCGCCCGGAACCCCACGCCAGAACGATAACAGTAATTCTGGTGGTGGTCTGAAAAAACTGACCCGCAAGAGGCTGGGCCGCCGCGAACGCACCGGCCGCAAGAGCCGCGGCGGCACGGACTCCGACGCTGGTTTTACGAGTGACGCCGAAACGGTGAAGTCGTGGCGCAGCTGGAAGAGTTTTAGTGGTCGTCTACGCTCGCGGCGGTCCTCGCGGGCAGGTATAAACGAGCAGAAGGAGGATCCGACGCCGACGGTGACGGAGTTGGAACGCAGAAGAATGATGAAGGCCGAGCGCAGCCGCGCCCGCGCCGCGCGGATCCCGCAGCGCGCTCGGTACTACGAAACGCCCGAAGCGCAGGAAAATCCCGAATACGAGATCTGCTATCCGAGCCGGGTGGAGTCGGTGATCGTCAACCTGGAATCGCCACATGCAATCAAAAAAACGATAGCGGAGTTTTTCGAAAGCAAGGACAGATGCGACACATTCATCAGGTTTTATAGTTTCTTTTTTGTTTTTTTTTGGTATTGTGGTGCGACACATTCATCAGGTTTTATAGTTTCTTTTTTGTTTTTTTTTGGTATTGTGGTGCGACACATTCATCAGGTTTTATAGTTTCTTTTTTGTTTTTTTTTGGTATTGTGGTGCGACACATTCATCAGGTTTTATAGTTTCTTTTTTGTTTTTTTTTGGTATTGTGGTGCGACACGTTCTTCATATTAAATAGCTGTCTTTGTTCATTACTAATTCAGAACTGTAATATCGATTTATTTCGCAGTTTGTATATGAAACCAAGATTTGGATCTAATTAATTTTTCAAAATAAAAAAGTTGCGTCGAGTTCTTCCCCGGACCCGAGTGCCCCGCTCCGTTACGGACCTACGACGACGATGACGTCGGCCCCACCTTCTGCGTGAACTATTTCGCCACGTATTGCGCGATGAAGGAAATGTACGGCCGGATGCGCAACCAGACCGTGAAACGGACGCCGCGCTTCATCTGTCTGGCAGGCTCCGACGTCGACGGCAACATTTACGACGAAAAGTTCATAGACGTCGATATCAGGTACTCTTCTTGTATTACTATGTAATACGTTATTACGTTTATATAAATTTATTAGAATGCCTATTATGGGTTCTATATATTCCGCACTGAATTCCGATAGTTGAATTGAATTCAGAATACGAATTACACTGTCATAGTACGGTGTACGCCTATTATGACAGCCTCAATAGGCAATAAATAAGTACGCAATTCTTAAAGAATTCTGTAAAAAGGGAGCCAAAATTTAGTTTAAAAAAAGGTCCAACCCCAACCACGGCGGCGACAGCTGGGTGGTGAACGTGGGCGGGGCGACCGAAACTCCCAAAAGCCGCAGCCCCGAGGGCGGTCCGGAGACGCCCCTGCGGCCAGAGAGCAGAAGGAAGATGCAGGAAGTAAAAAATGCGCTACGACCCGACCGGATCAAGATCGAGGAGAAGAAGATTGAGGCATATTTATTATTGCTACTTCAAATGGCTACTTACTCAGTACATTGATTTTGTACACAGTGCGTATTTAATATTTATTACACGTGTCAGTTAGTTTTATTTGTGTTGGCAGATATTGTCTCCAGATGACAATATCTGTCATGCGTATACTATATAGTAGCGCAAATCCTGACTATTGATATAGTAGCACTATAACTTTGAAGAAAATAAGTACATCGACAGAAAAACAAAAGGCCTACCGCACGTATTGGGAGTCCCGCGCGTTGCTGAACGTTTTCCTCCTCAAAGCTATGCAAACTTTCCAACCGTGTGTGGTTTTTGGTATTGCCCCCCACCCGGCCCTCCTCTACCCGAACCGTGTTAAAAATTTTCGGAAGCGCAGTTGCTGTGGCTTTCTGAAAAAGCTGAAAAAGTGTTTTCTGAGCGACCCGCTGGGTAGTTTTCACCCCAGTTTGGACGCTTTTTTAGCGGATGTTCGGAACGCGGTCATTCCGGAAATTGTCATTCCTGGGGAGACCAGTAGTTCGAACGTGGCCAACCAATTCAGCTACTGCAACTTCCCCTGCCGCGACGGGTCGGAACTTTTTTTCCACAGTAATAGTATTTCCCAGTATTTTTCGCTCTATGTGTCCCCTCCAAAAGATTCTTCTCATGTGCCCGATTTGCGTACATGACACGATTTCAATAGTTAGTAAAGCAAAGAGCTGAGAATGAAACACTACAACATGCAATACTATTGATCCAGGCAGGATCTGTACGTCAATGCGAGGCGCCAGATGGAGGAAAACGACGACGAGTATAATGCGAAGGTTTTTTTTTTGACTATTGTCAATTGCTAGGCGGTTTTTTCGTGACATGTACGCAAAGTAGGGGCATAGAACGTATTTGAAAATGGAATGTTGGTAGAACTTGGATTGTACACAGTGGTATTGTCATCGGAAAATCAGTTATTGACGGTGTCATAGTACTTTGTTCATTTTTAGCAGTGCCTCACGATCGACTGCTCTATTTTTTTTTTAGGGCGTGTTGTTTTTTAGAACAGCATTTTGCCAATACTACCAAGCTACCCTAACCCACCCGATATCCGAACTTTCCACAACGGCCCAGTTCCACCCATCATAAATCACTACCCGATCCACGAATATCTTCTATCAACGATCTGCACTCTGTAGCGTTGCGTACATACCACGACAATTAATGTAGGAGTCGATAAGCCTCATGACAACATGCACTAAAGGTTGGCGCCATCCACTCGTGGACGGAGGAACGGCTGTCGATCATGACGGCCCCGAGCCCCATCATTAACGCGTAACGGCGGCCCCCAGGCCCATCATTAATTGTGTAGATTTAGAAGGAGGGGGCAGTATTTTGTTTTTAGAATTACGGCTGCCAATCATATTAATTCATCACGACATGAATTGATAGGAGCCCCAGGCCACATCATAAATACTATAACTATGATGTGTAGAGGAAGGCCAGGGGCGGTAACTATCTAATATACCGTGTCACACATTGGCACTGTTAAAATCGTTCAAAACAACGCAGGATCTTCTGTAGAGTGCGGGCTTCTTTCCGTAGATTATGTAATTTTCACGTATGATAATTATCAATTTTCTTCCGAGATCCTACAAATTCATATAGAACTACTCTTGCCACCGATGACATGGCAATGCGAGTATTTGCGAGATTGACACTGAGAAAACATTGTTAGGTTTTGAATCATATGATGCGCCAGCTGACAGCTGCGCAAGACAACTCTCCACAATATTAAATATTATCACATTCAAACATTTACATAACAATCCAGAGCACTGTTGTTTAGATCATTCTCATATCAAATAGTCTAAAACGGCCTCCATGGGCTCATTTTGTACCTAATTTATCTCTATTCATGCATGGCATCAGATGATAGTTTGCTCTTAGCTCACATTTCACATTGACTTCGTTTGCTGTATTATTCTGTATTCAAAGTATTCATAGATGTAGCACGGCAATTATAGCAAAACGAAACGCGTGCTTGTATTTAATAATTATTATTTTTTCCACTGATCCATTCAAAAATTGTACATATGTTTACGTACAGTCGTAGTTACGTACAGTCGTAGTTACGTACAGTCGTTACTACATGCGGTGTTCTGCCGAATTTTTTCCAAAAGAAAATCACGGGTTCAAACGATCGTTCTATGAATAAAAAATCACGACAGGGACAATACGCGCACACGGGGATGTTTAAGTTTTTGGTCACGTAACTAAAGACCGATGCCATGGTCACAAGAAAACGAACGTCCAAAGTATGGTGTTGAAATGAGAAATATTAGCGTTTTTTCTACCAATAGTTCTCGATATTAATGCATTTTAGTAAATAGTCTTCTATTAACGCAGTATTTTTTTTTATCCTAAGACGGCCAAACTAAGTAATAAAATAAATATGTAAACTAACTAATAATAATACTTACGGTTACGATAAAAGATCCTGTATTACTACCGTCGTATTTTTTTGTTGATAACAACTCCCACAGCGCTTACCAACATGCCTGCGCGGCGCTATAAAAACTTGCGCATCTGTTAAACTTAAACCCCCTTTTTGTATTAATTAGTGTGTGCCCATCATTAAATAGTTCCCACCTCTAATACAAACGACTCTCTGTATTACGTATACAAATTAGTAAAAACAAGAAAAAGAAATTTATAGAATATGGCTCCCGGCGTAGCTGTTTTGAAGAAATTCTGGCGCAATCTGGTCCGGGGCGCCCCACCCAAGCCCACGGAGGATCTGCAGGAGGTGCTCTTGAGTCTTCACGTGCTCCCCAAGCACTTTGCGCAGATGTACGTCACGTTTTCGAAGCTGCGGCAGGCGGAACTGGGGGGGACGGTGATCGCCGCGAGCGAGATCCAGTCGAGCAGCATCGAGAACCTGGTGGAAACGCGGCGAGACTGGGTTGCCTCGATCATCCCCCATCTGGTCGAGTTCGCGGGCTGCCACGACGCGATCGACTGGGAGACTTTTGTGTACTTGATGGTCAAATTCAACTCCCTGAGCAAGGTCGAGCTGTGCCAGTGCCTCTTCTACGTGATCGTCAAAGACGTCAAGAGCTGGACGAGCCTGTACCTCACGGTGAAGCAGTTGCACGAGTTCTACCAGAACTGGAAGGGCTGTCCCGTGGAGGCGTTCGACACCAAGGCTATCTTAACTAACTAGGCTATGCGTACATCACACAGATACAGAGTGTAGTTAGTTAGTTTGGCTATAGATGTGTTGTAGCTCCTATTATCAATTCCGTTAAAGTTTCTCCTAAGTACTCTGCTCAGCTATATAAAAGTCGCCTGCATGGTCGTTGTGTACTGTAGGCTTTTTCTATAATAATAGCAGTATTCAACATCTGATAGTTCTCATGACAACATGCTCTCATAATAAATAGGACGTCTCCTTCTACAATCTTCCCCTGCACCGCTATTACATGGCCGACTTCGTGGAGCTGTGCCACCGGTACCCTTATAGATAATTTTCCCGATTTCCAATCTTTACTATGCTTGAGCGTAAATCTTACAGAAACCTTACTCGTGGAGTTGTGTTTGGATGGGCTTCTAGGGTGATGTAGGGTTGTGATGTGTACGTTGTTCAATGCCCAAAGAGACGATTTGAATCATCTTTGGAGGACTTCCAGAAAGCTTACGGAAACCTTACCAAAACCTTACCACATTGTTCCGAACTCGTTACAAAAACGTTACCAAAGCGAACCTCAAAAAGCGGCATTTGTGCAGGTGGTTTTTCCCCGTTTAGAGGTCAGTTCTCGTAAGGTTTGGGTAGACAGTTACGAATCGGAAAAAAAAACTAAAGGTACCCCCGCTTGATCGGGCCTATTGTGCACCTGCAGCGGAGCTTGCAAGCCCAGCTGCCCGGGCTGAACTTCTGGTATTAGATTCTATTCATGATCAGTCTGTCTGGTTGTCGTGTACGACTACGGGGGGGATATTATGCTGATATATGATTAATATTTGATTTCAGAAATTATATACATGTAAAAATAATGGAATACCAGCCGCACATCTAATAATAGAAAAATTCACAAATCAATAATAAGTTTGTATTAAATATATGTTACCAATAATTCTAATAGGCACCACGCGGACCGTTTGGACGCTGGCAACCGGCGCATTTCGATGGAGTTCTTTCGCAAGAAGAGACAGAACATCTTTCTCTTCAAGGCGCCGGCGTTCCAGGTAGTTCATGTTGGTGTGGGGCCCCTTCAAGTATCTATCAAACTACCCTATGACACACAGTACTCTACCACCATCATAACGAACTCGCCCATCACAAATCACTACTCGTTCAGCCAATCTCTTCTAAGAAGGGATCTACATTCCTAGCGTTGCGTACATACCATGAAATTATGTGAATGACAGGCCCCATAGCGGCATAAACTACGTTCCAGGAGAACGCGTCTTTATTAACCGCGGGCGCGCTCGGCGCGAGACCGGTGAATCGGCAGCAGTGGGCCACGCGCATGCAGCACTACGACCCCCGGCAGGGCGTGTGGCCAGACTTCGACTTGAAAAGGTTTGCTCACACGTTCTATTAGATACACACATTATACATATGAGAAGCAGATCTGATCAATAATTAATTTGAAAAGAAGGAAGAGTCTATATATTATCGGTACTCTTCACAAAAATCGTTATAAGTACAATATTGCAGAAAAAGAAAAATTCAAAATTCCTCAAAAAATTGAGGAAAGCCCGGCTGGACGAGGAAGAGCGCCGGTCGAAGTCTATCGTGGGTGTGCAGGGCGCGTCGAGCGCGCCTTTGAATTTGGAGCAGATGGCCCGCAGCCTGATCCCCGAGACGGCGCATCAACCGAGCCTCATGGTTGGTGGGGGCGCGCAGGGCCCGGGCCCCGGACCGATGGGGCCCATGGGAGGTGGCGGCGGAGCCATGGGAGGAGCCATGGGGAGCCATGGGGACCCGACGAGTATCCTGCGGACGGAGGGGCAACTAGAGCCCGGTCACCTGCCGGACTATCTCAAAATGGTCTTTGTTTATTAATCATCGAAAATTTGAAAATATTGCGGAGATTGATCATCTATAAGTATCGAGAATGGTATAATACCAACAGCAGTCGGGAAGCAACAGCTGATTTCGGGAAGCAACAGCTGATTTCTGAATTAAATTCAGAAATCAGCGGTTGCTTCCCGACTCCCTGATAAAATAGTCTTTCCGAAAACAAAAAGGGCATCACGCCGGCGAACCAGGGCGTGAACGGGGAGCTGGCCGGCGCGGGGCCGTCCGAAGTCTTCTGTGCGGACGACGCGAAGACGGCGATTAAGGGCACGTTCCACGAACAGGCTGTGCAGCGGTCGTTTTTTTCACGAACAGGCTGTGCAGCGGTTTTTTTTCTTGCTCGGGGTCGTACTATAGCATGAAAGGTGAGCCGTGAGTTTATTGTGAAAATAGAAGATCAATCTTTGACGGGTGCGAGAAGGGAGTGATTATCGATTATTCAATGAGTCATAATAGGAACCAGAAGGATCGGTCATTTTTCAAATTGAAATCTTTATTATAGGTATGAGAAGGAGGTGACAGATGTTTCCGAGTTGCCGAAATGGATGCAGAGTTACGTCTCCGTCCCTGTGAGAAAAACGCTGACGCAGCAGTTTCTTTTGTTTTTCGGATATGTTCTTTCTTTTCTTACTATACAAGAATTAAGTCAGAATACAAGCACAGAGGATGCGAACTATATAGTTTCTTGTCAGAATCATTCGTTCGCGTCATGATTTAAATTAAAACAAAACTTACCGCGAAAAGGCGGCGCATGGAGCAGTTCGCGCCGTCGTGGTATCCCCGCGACGATCGGCGGGAGGATTTTTCGAAAATTATCAGAGCCGGGAGCCAGGTGCCGCTGATCCCCCGCGAAGGCAAGGAGTTCAGTCTGCACGCGGCGGCGACGGACGGCGAGCGGCGGCGCACCGACGGCGCACTGACGGGGAGCGGCGGCGGGCTGTCGGGGAACGCGGCGTGACGGGGCGTAACTTACGTGGCGTGATGATTGATGCGTTTCTCCCCTGCTCTTCTATTGATAAAGCAGTATCTTCAACATTTAAGTACAGAAGTAAGTAGCGAGAACGAGTAGCGGAAGAGGGCATGCGGTCGTCTTTTAAACTGTTTTATCTAATGTGGTTTGCTTTGTGGATGCATTCATAGGTTTTCTGTAGAACTGATGTAGATGGTATAAAATCGGATAATACTAACGCGAGAAAGGGTCTTAGCTGATAATATCTGTACGGGACCTCTGGGCGTCAGAAGACCTGGTGATATTTACTGTGATTGTCGGACATTTGCCGTCGTCATGAATATGGCGACTGTGTAAGCAAATGAATCTCTATTTTTGTACCCTCTTTGCGAGCCACGCGATTGTGGGGCGGAGCTAAACGAGGTTTTCACAGGCATCAGTAGCAATTCGAAGTAGATAAGATGGTTGTGGTTGTAGTACAAAGATGATTGCGACAGTTTAGTCACCAATACAGAATCAGTATCAATCAAAGTGCGGTTTAGGCCCTTGCCTCAATGGAATGCAGTGCGTGTATGAATGCGTCGTTAGATCTCCAAAGAAGGGTGGGTTGTTCAATGAATCCTACAAAAGAAGTAGGGCTTCGTTTCTGCGGGAATTTCTGAAATCTTGATTAGAAGGTCGACCAACGAACGCGGGCAGTTGACGGAAATAGGTGACCGTCAGACCGTGATGAACACACGTTTGGAGCCGAGCGTCATAACCTGAACATTTTTTTCTAGGTAATAGTAGAAGTAGGGCGCCGGATGGGCGCGGGCGGCCGTCGGTTGGCGCGGGCGGCCACTTGATCTTGACAAGTGCGAGCAAAGAAAGGGGAAGATATCACGTGTGCGGGCCGCGCGCCGAGGGAACTAGTACACTAGCGCGGTGGAGAGAATCGAATTGGAAAAGCGAGCATCGCAGTGAAAGAAAGAATTGTCGAAGCGGTTGTTTCTGGGAATTTTCGAAGGGCTTAATACTGTGGAAGTGAAAGTATCGCAGGGTTGTAGTGAGGGAGAGGATTGAAACCCTACACCCCCCTCCCCATGACGCAGGCACCTTGCGTGCTATCTCAGCAAAGCATCGCGTATGCGGGTGAATACATTCACATTAATATTTTTTTTTTATTTTTTTGAAACCCCACACCCCCCTACTCAACGACGTAGAGACCTTTGGTCTCGTCATAGGAGAAGAAGCGGCGCGCTGCTTTCTACGATAAAGTGCGACTGTGAAACTCAGTATTGTATGAGACCCCTATGTCTTACGTGATGTCACTGACGAGAATGTAGAGAAGCAAAAGAAAAGTCCATTTCTTTATTACCAAAAGGTTTTCGGCGGGTGCATTCGTGGTGCCCGGAAAAGGGGTATCTCGAAACGAAGACTACCGCTACTGTGTGGAGTCCGGCCAGCCGATGCGCGCAGGTGATTGGAAGACGATAGCCTGGGGTTGCGGCTGTGGTAAAAAATGATGGTGCACAGGCACCAGTCGGCAGCGCCGTGCGTGTTGCTGTCGCAGATGCTGAAGTTTGATATGGACCGGAATCCTGCTTCCGGCATCCCCACCGTTGCGTCGGGCGGGCGCGCGCGGGCGCCGGGCGGCGCTTGCATCGGAAACTGCGATACCAGTTTTTCATTACCCATTTTTTTCCGCGATACCCTCGCGGTTGTATATCTTTTTTCGCAATTTATTTTTTCCAAAATTAGTTCATTTATAGGCGAATTCAGTATGCTGTTGTAAGGTGCAATTCCACTTTCGGATTGACGTGTTTTAACGCAAATATACAGGCTGAGCGCAAAATCCGGCAGCTTTACCCGCACCGGGTGCCGGAGCACTTCAGCATCAGCACTCCGGTGGAGGAGGCGAAGAAGGCCGACGAAAACCCGGAGGAGACGGGTCGGGAAGCAAGGGATGCGGGCTCCCGCGTCTATGAGTACGAAAGCGCGACGTGCTCGTCGTACGACACTGGAGATGGGCAGTCGTTCAGCATGGTGTATTTCAATTTGTAGTATAAGTATGTCCTATAAATATTTTGCAAAAAAAGTTCCCTGCAAGAAAAAGCGTTAAAGTTTGATTAAAGTTGGTGCTAAGTATTGCTCAAATTTATTGAGAAATTGGGTGATAAAATGGGTGATAAAATTGAGTGATAAATTGGTGATTAAATGGATCCAAACGCAAGTCATAGGCATGGCGCGCGCGCGCCACGTAATGGCGTCGCGCGGCGATGATTAGAAGAAAGCCCAACGAACGCGGGCAGTGGACGGCAATGTGGGACCCCCGGACCGTGACAAACACAGTTGGAGTAGAGCGTCATAATCTGAACATTTTTTTCTAGGTAATGAAGCAGTAGAGCGCCGGATGGGCGCGGGCGGCCGTCGGATGGCGCGGCAAGTGCGGCGTGGGATTCATCGAAATATATGTGGCGCCCAACCGCAGCCCGCTCTGAAAAACCCACGGCTCGAAGATGCATATCGCTACAAGCAGGTCCCCCGTAAAATTATTGGAGTATCTTTTCGAATCCAGCGAGTTCTGTTTGCGCTGCGCTGGTCGAGAACCTAGACTCTAGATTACCTTGAAATGCTAAATGGAAATGTATATACGGTCCTAGTGGGGGGCTGCCCGTATACTATAGTAACCCGCATTAACGCACGAAGGTAGACTGCCCGTGGAAGACGACCGGCGAATATGGACGCGCAGTCGCGTGGAACTGCGCGACGAAGACCGACCAGGGCGTAGAGCTCTTCCTCTGGCAGAACTGCGGCCCGGGTGCTGGTTAAATTAATGGAAGTCAGTGGAAGCTCAGCGCCGGATGGGCGCGGGCGGTTGCCGGCGGAGGCGCGCTACCGTGGCTTCACGGTCAACAGTACGCCCGCTTGGATGCCAAGCGGTAACTTCATTAATTTTATTTTTGCTGGCGCGTCAACGTAGGCTTTCTTCAAAGTATTCGCCTGAAGAGCGCGTGTAGTGATTTTGTCCTGGTTCTACAGTATGCTCTGATTCTGCAGGCAGCATTATATAATTCCTTTCATTTCTTTTTATGTCTGTGGATCCATCGTCGATGGTCGTCTAGTTGGTATTGTTGCAAGAGACTCTGTCTCGAGAGGATCTGAAAACGTTTGAAAAATGTCTTCTCCATTACAGTATACCTCGACTCAAAAAGGATAGAGTCGAAGCGCTGGAGGACGAGCTCAAGGTCTTGAAGGTAGCGCGGCGTCTCGATAGAAACTTTCAAAAAGTTATCGGTCAGTAAAGGAAGGGGTGCGTGGCGACGGTCATCACGAACAATTGTTTTAAATGATGCTTGGTGGGATCCCAGCGCCGGGCGGGCGTTGAGCGAGCGCCGTTCCTGGTGACGCGGAGAGGCCTGTCGAGTATTTTGCGACAGTCTGAGCATACAGTTATTATATTACGAAGAGGGATGTGAACGGACGAGAATGCTTCGTCGCCGAGTGTGTCGTCAAGGCCTCCGGCGTAGAGGAGGAAATCCCCAATTATGTGTCTGCGAAGCTCCTTTGAGTAACAATATGTCTGCGAAAGTTACCCTCTTTTTTCGAGAAGGAGTCCTTTCTAGAGCCCGTCATGCTTTGAGAGTGCACATTTCAGAGCAGGGGGATGAACTGAAGGACATGCATTGGATGCCTTATTCCGAAACGTGATTGATTTGTGTCTGAAAGCGGGATGTCGTCCGTAAGCGCCATTGTATGTGTCCTTTCAGTCTTGATTTGCGCATCGAAAAAAGAAAGTGAAATCGACTAGCTTGTACCTCAATGTAGCATTTTGTAAGTGAAAGTCGCAGCTGAAACACGAACGAGCACGTGGTGCACGTCGTGTCACAGGAAGTTATTATGTGTTCTCAGTTAGACTCGAAAGTTAGACTGCGAACATGATTCGAAAATCACTAGTTCGTAATCACAAGAAAACACGGAATGTGAATCCAGCTGTAGAAACGGCAGAGGATTACGACGAGCACGTCAAAGAGAGTAGATTAAAACGGTACAAAGTAGTCCAGAAGGTCAACGAATGTGCTGGAGCGGCATCACAAAAAGCCTGTGGGTGTAAAATGAACAGGCGCGAGACGCAAACTATGCTAAACGTAGTTGAAGAAATATTATGACCTGATGCTAAAACATTAGGAGCGTATAATTTGATTGGTGGAGACCGTAAACTTAGTTAAGTTTTCTATTTGATTCTTGACCTGCCTAACTAATTAATTTAGTCTATCTAATTATAGTCTAACCAGTATTAATGTAGTCTAACTAACATGCCCACGCTCAAGAAGTCGAAGGCGGACTTAAGGGCTCGCTCCGACTCTCCGAAGTGTGTGTTTCTCTTGAAAATAAGTAAGTCAGCCTGTCAACATAGAGCGACGTGGCTATCAACTAAGAGGAACCAGGCAGTCCGGAAGACATCGGAGCCTTTGTTGTAGTCCCGCAGTAATTGGATTTTGAGTATGTTTTCAGTAGTAATTTGGTTTGGTCAGCATATCGTTCGATTCAATCAAAATAGGAAAGGGAGAAAGAAGAATCCGGCGGTGCAGGTGCAACCGGTGTCGGTGGAGTACGGGGCGGCACAGAATCCGTTCCGTCGCTACCTGCCTTTCGGGTACTCCCCATAAATGTGAATCATATCTCTAGACCATGTTACGCCCGTAAGCATGTACACCCAATGTTCAGGTCGTTTTTCTTCAAGGTGGGTTGTTCGTGGGGAAGGTTTTCTGGTTGTCTGTCTTGCCATCAGGTGCGGTCGCGCGCAAGTCTCCCGGGAGTTGCTTTTCATAAAAAACACTCCCGGTCGGAAGGTAGGAAAGAAAGGCAGGTGAGGTGGCGGTTGCAGTCTCCGGCCAAGTTTGTTCTTCGAAAGTTGTCGGGGAGCCGAGAGAAGCCCGTCAACCGAATCCGATTTCAGCAAGAACAGATACGGTGACGCGGAGGCGTTTCCAAAACTAATTCCGGTGGGCCGTTTTCTGCGGATGAGACCGAGGAGCGAAGAAGCGCGCCAAGTGGGTGATTCGTGTTGATGAAGGCGTTCTTTTTTGTTGATTTGGACATCAGCGCTCGTAAATGTGCCACTGTCGCAGGCCAAGTCGAAATCAGATACGGTCGCGCGCAGGTCTCTCTGCTGTTGTTCTTCCGTGAAAAAAATTTCCCGTGCAGTGGGCGTT
>Ga0099797_100804_pt1 | contig 18693 bp, 11 predicted proteins | sample Uncmet_Sort48C_1_FD_89871 | JGI IMG/M metagenome (GOLD analysis project Ga0099797, IMG submission 89871) | Marine eukaryotic communities from CALCOFI LINE 67, Pacific Ocean - C012_Sort48C_1 | ecosystem: Environmental > Aquatic > Marine > Oceanic | place: Pacific Ocean: Monterey Bay | collected...
TTCTATCCAAGGTCCCCGCCGTTGTCCCGAATGCGAAGCGCCGACTCAGGCTTCTAAAACAGGAGAGAATCAAGGATTTCTTGCTGTTGGAAGAGGAGTATGTAACTGGACAAGAGGCGATGAAACCGAAAGAGGACAGTACTGAGAACGAGGAACGGGATAAATTAGATGAATTGAGAGGAACACCGATGGATGTTGGGTCATTAGAGGAGTTTATTGATGAAAATCATTGCATTGTATCGACGGCAAATGGGCCGGAATACTACGTGAATTTGCTATCGTTTGTGGATCGAAGTCAGTTGGAGCCAGGGAGTACAGTGCTGTTACATCATAGGGTATAATTTAGGGACGTTATAAATTTAATAAACTTTTAATTTAATTAATGATTCTATTAAAGTATAATCGGAGTCTAATCAAATTCATCAAAAAAAAAAAATTCTTAACCCACCTCCAGGCCATGTCTGTGATCGGTCTTCTTGGCGACGACGTTGACCCTCTCGTCAACGTCATGAAGGTCGACAAAGCTCCTCTAGAATCCTACGCAGACATTGGGGGTCTCGAGTCTCAAATCCAGGAAATGAAAGAAGCCGTAGAATTACCGCTAACGCATCCTGAACTCTACGATGATGTGGGTATCAAACCACCCAAGGGCGTGATTCTGTGGGGGCCACCGGGAACAGGAAAAACTCTATTGGCAAAAGCTGTGGCGAATGAGACATCTGCGACGTTTTTGAGGATTGTTGGTAGTGAATTGATCCAGAAATATTTGGGAGATGGACCGAAATTGGTGAGGGAGATGTTTCGAGTGGCTATGGAGAGTGCACCGTCGATTATATTTATGGACGAAATTGATGCGGTGGCGACAAAGAGGTATTTATTAATTGATTGTTGTATTTTTAACAGTCTAAATTCTCTATTCTAAATTCCAACAGAAATTCTTTCTTTAGACGTCGTGATGACAGTTTTGTACCATAGAAATCCAACGCTGACAAATTTTGCATGAGGATTCAAACAAACGAGCTTTTTTAACCTGATATCTTTTCCAACTCAATTTCCTACTTCTGTGATGATAGTTTTGTACAATAGAAATCCAACGCTGACAATCTTCGCGTGAGGATTCAAACAAACGAGCTTTTTTAACCTGATATCTTTTCCAACTCTATTTCCTACTTCTGTGATGACAGTTTTGTATAATAGAAATCCAACGCTGACAAATTTTGCATGAGGATTCAAACAAACGAGCTTTTTTAAACTGATTCCATTCCAGTAAATTATTTTTCCAATTAAACAAATTCTTCCGTGATGACAGTTTTGTACAATAGAAATCCAACGCTGACAATCTTCGCGTGAGGATTCAAACAAACGAGCTTTTTTAACCTGATATTAGAATTGGTTCCAGTCTAATCTCTATAAATCTATCTTGCACTCTCTTAAAATCAATTACAAATTCAAATTCATTTTTCGAGTTCAAATTTCTTTTTTCCTCTAAGGTACGATACAACTTCTGGTGGTGAAAAAGAGATTCAACGTACCCTTCTGGAATTGTTGAATCAGCTCGATGGTTTCGATGATAGAGGAGATGTGAAGGTATAAAACATTCTCTATTGAACTTTGATGATGTCAATGTTGGATTTCAATTGGAAAGTATCATATTAAATAACGCCTAGTATTAGGCAAGCATCACGTCATTAATGTAATCTTTTCTAGACTACATTAAATTCTATAATTATTCCTTTCCAGGTAATCATGGCCACCAATCGCATCGACACTCTCGATCCCGCCCTCATCCGTCCCGGTCGTATCGACCGAAAAATCGAGTTTCCCGCCCCCGATGAGAAAACCAAGAGAATGATCTTCAACATCCATACTTCAAAGATGTCTTTAGACCAATCAGTCAATCTGGAGGAGTTCGTATTGGCCAAGGATGAGTTGTCGGGAGCCGATATCAAGGCGATTTGTTCGGAAGCAGGTATGTTGGCGCTTCGGGAAAGACGGATGAAGATCACACAGGCGGATTTGCGGAAAGCAAAGGAGAAGGCTTTGTATAAAAAGAAAGGTAATGTGCCGGATGGAATGTACTTGTGATCATGGAATAGATTTTGGCTCTGTTGTTGGTCCATAATATTAAATTGGTACGATTAAGCTGTTGTGTAATGTTTGTTTGTTGTAATAACACCGTTAGGGTGTGGATTCTGAACTCGGTGTTTCATTGGTTGAGTTAATGTCATTCAAGAGCATAATTACAACGAACATTGCAGCTGATGAGGTTGTTGATAGGAAGGTAGAAGGCACAGTTGTAAAAACCTATTAAGGCTTAGGGTTGTTTATGAATTTGAAGAGATTCATGTGTAGTTATAGCTTTTGATATTATGTTATCTTAACATCCATTTCATTTATTAAAGTGGATTCATGCTGTATTCATTGGGCTAAGTACTACGAGTTGTTTTGTGCGACGGAATCATAATGGAGAGGGGAAGGAAATGCCTAAACTCTAGTGCCCGGCGTCAGTATCTGTAACTCCTTTTAGTCTATTGCTAGTATTTAGATAATTTTATCAACTAGAATTTCAATAATTATAGTTTTTACTAAATTTACAATCTCAGAAAGAAGTCTGTAGCTTAATCATTACCATAACCTAGACCGTATACTAGACTAACGATGTCTTTTAGTCTTTCAAAATCATCTGACGGCATTATAAAAATGATAAATAAGCGGTTTCCCCGTAACTGGGACTCTTGGCTTGTCTTTCTTTTTCTGGGCCACGCGTGCTCATCTGTCACTCTCATACTGTTAAACAAGAATATATCCATTCATTTTCCCCACGCTTGGACAGTGGTTTTCTGCCAGAATTTTGGAACGATATTAGGGGCTCTTTTCCTCCACATAATAGGCATTCGTCCAATCAGACTTCCAAAAAGAGAGCATATGTGGCGAATCATTCTGAATTCGCTCTGGTTGATTTTCGTGCTTTGGGCCAGTGTGAAATCATTGCAGTTAGTATCCGTCCCATTGTACGTTGTGGCAAGAAACACAGTGCCTTTTCAGACGGCCTTGCTTGACTGGCTGTTTCTATCGAAAAAAGTGACGGTGAAAACGATATTGGGGTTGCTCTTGACCTTTATTGGTACTCTAATCTACACCTTTACCGACATGTCGTTAGAGGCAGAAGGAGTGATGTACGCGTTTTTGAACACGATATTAGTGGCATCCATTTGTGTATATGAGAACTCAACAATGCATTTGGTAAAACAACATCTTAGTCCGATTGAATTAAATTTTTATCGGGTGTTGTTTTCATCCCCGTTTTTGATACCATTTCTGTACGTTGAATGGACGAGTGACTTTAACTCGCTAGACCACGCTTTGTCCTTACTTCAGCCGCTTGCGATTCAGATAACACTGTCTGCCTTGTTAGCATTTTCAATAGGGAGTTTTCTACTATCTTTACAGGGACAAACCACGGCTACAACCATACAGCTGGCGAATATTGGATACAAATTTTTAACTACAGTCTTATCCCGATTCACGCACCCTACTGAAGTAACCCCTATGGGATGGATGGGATATTTCATATGTACAGCAGGTTTGGTTCAATACAGCTACAATCCGGTAGAAATAGAGAAGAAGTCTAAAAAAGATGGTAGTAGTAGTAGCAGGAGTCCATCGAGGTCAAGAGGAGGAACTTCGTCACCAATGAAATCCAGTAAGACTAGTCCAGGAAAATCAGAATCTAACGCTGTTAAAAGAAAGTCAACGACACCTAAAGGAGGCCGACAGAAATCTAGGGGAAGAACTCCATCTCAATCGCCTAAGAAAAAAACGATGGCTATGAAATCAAAGAGGACCTAACTTACGCAGTAATATAATTATAACTCACAATTGAACTCACGTTTCTTACTAAATTCTTTTGAAAAAGAAATCTTTTGTATGGTATGACTAGTACCATGTATCCATCAGATTCATGATCCTACCTTCCAAGTCTTACTACCTTTTTTGAATCAAATTGAAAATGTCAAATACGTTAAAAAGAAATCAAAATCAATCTCTGTTAATATTTTCTTTCTTTTTTTTACTGTCAGAACATAATAAATACCCATCAAAATCCTCAAATTCGAATCCACCCTATTACCCCGTAAAAAAGGCAGGAGTATATCAATGTTAGCAGTTTGAAAAAAGTTATTGTAGTGTAGACTTTGCAGATCCTAATATCGGAGTACACCAGGATCCTATTAAGTAGTAGTACAAATTAAATTCAGCTTTTTTTCGATCTCTCTGCTGCAAAATTTACCTGCATCGTAATATTAGTTTTTAAGATTATCATCGACTTATTTTGAAATTTGATTTACATTTAAGCTTATTATTAAATCTTTAAAGAAACAGAATGTCCAGTGACGCTCTTACCAATAATAGCCTCAACAATATCAAAAATAGATTTGTTCTCGAGGTTCGAGATAGAACAGAGGAATCTGCTGCGAAAACCGCTGATGATTCCGAGCGTCTTCTCAAAGACGCCTCAGATAACGAATCATTAGATAGTGACGGGGACGTTAAATCACTTGCGACCGAATCTAATTCCAAAAACGACGTCGATAATCCGATTTGTGTCTGTTGTCCGAAGCCTGCTCGCTACAAATGTCCGAGATGTGCTCGTCAAACCTGTTCATTGACTTGTTGTGTGGAGCACAAAACGAGGTTTGACTGCTCAGGAAGAAGGCCATTGTATCCAAAGTTAATGTCAACGTCAGCAAAGGGAAAGGGAAAAAAAGGTAGTCGTAGTTTGAAGCAGAACTTTAATGACCAAAATTCTGACGACATCAACGTCCTTCCTCTTGCAGATATGGACGAGAAAACTCTCATGGAAGATATGAATTTCTTAAACAAAGTCAATGACTGTCTTGATGCTACACACAGAGAGGCCTTTGGCACCATCAAGGACGGTTTTAAGGTGGAGGGAGTGCACCATCTTCCCCAAATAACAAAAACAGCTGTGGATAGCAATGGGAATACCATAGTATTAGGAGTTGGCCCGGATCCTATGCATAATTCGAAGAGCAAGAAACGAAAAAAGAAATTAGCGAATGCAGATACGTTGCTGAGAGGGCCGCAATTGATTCATCAAGCAAAATTGAAACGGGTGAAATTGATTTTAATGCCGGATGAGATGAGTGAAAAGATGAAACATGCAAGAGAAAATAACAGTTATTATTGTAAAAAAAGCGGAAAAATGTTTTGGAAAGTAGAATGGAATTGGTGTGGAAACAACCCGAGTAATGGTATTAAAAGTAGTACAACAGTAGCAGATAACTCAGAAGATAAAAAAGACGAAGATAATGATGAAGAGTCAGAAGAAGAGGACGATGGTCCTCAAAAAGAGACTTTTCATGACCATCCTGTGCGAGAAGATTTTACGCTAAAAGAGCTTGTGGCAAGATTTTTGGGCTACAAAGTAGAGGGTGAAATTCCTAGCGGGGAGCCTGGGGAGGGTGAAATAGATGCTGTTGCTGCTGCTGCTGCTGAAAATGAGGTCATTGAAAAGGATGACATTGATCAGAAAAGTAATAAGGACATCGATGACAAGGATGTCGACATGAATTTAGAAGAAAAAGAAAAGGAAAAAGATGATGATGAAGACGACTTAGACGAGCCTGCTGCAAAAAAGCGAAAAATTGTTGAAGAATCTGCGGCAGTTGAAGGGGAAACTAGTCCCACCGCTGATCCATCGAGTAGTAATTCAACAGCAGCTGCAGCTGCTGCTGATTCTGAAACAGCAATTGACGGTGAAAAAGATGACTTAGATTCGAAGCCTAAAACTTCAAAAGGAAACGGAAAGAAGGAAAAACCCAAGCCTGTCTACGTCCCTCGACCAACTTTATTACCATTTCCAATCGCTGAGGATGATGAAGAATTAAAGAATTTTTTCGCCAATTTTTCCCTCGAGAATATCCGAGTTTTTATTCACGACAAGTTCCCATTCGGTGCTCAATTAACCAAAGAAAAACTCGCTTCAAACGCTGTCAACGTTGCAGGAAAAAACTCCAATCCCCAGAAAAGAATCGCTTTATCTGGTCGTTTCAACCACGGATCCGCTGCTACTCTCGTTGAATTAGACCCCGATGCAACCCTCGGTGAAGCTCTCGTTGGTCGTGAGGTAGCCGAATTCCCTCGTCTTTTCATCACAACCTCCGATTGTATCCCTCTTTGGCCAGTTTTTAAGGGCGCAAAAGGCATCGACATCTTGAACGGATTCAAGACGCATGATATCATTACCGCGATTAAAACTCTGAAGTATCCACCCCTAGATTCCGATTCAGGAGAATCGGATTCCGACGACTCCTCGGATTCTGATTCGGATCCCGATGAAGATATAGATCAAGCCATCGAGCGCGAGCACCAGAAACAGCTCAAAAAGTTCGAACGGCTGAAAAGGAACACAGCAAGGAGGATGAAAAAAGAGCAGAAGGAAAAACTGAGAAAAGAAGGGAAGATACCTCCTAAACCGGAAAGAATTATTGAAATCGGTGTTGAAGGTAAGATAGAAGATATTGATCTTGAAAAAGGGATGCTGTGGGTGGATTGGTCCTTTCCAGGTGTTGCTGCGTTGCACAGAATGCATGCGGAACAGAGACAGGCCGCGATGAACAAACAATGGTATGGGGAGAATGCGGGGAATCCAAACATGGTTAATCCAGATGTGGCGATGACAATTAATACAGGTGATAATAACAATATGTCAAATTCTTCCAGTGGTTCAGGAGAACAGCCTCGCAATTCGACTGTGTCAGGCGGTGGTGAAGGTGGTGCACAAGGCTCCGAATCGGTGCAGGGAACAAATACTACTCCTGCTGGGGAAAACAATTTGAATGGTGGTAAAGGCACAACATCTCAGACCAGTGCTCCAAAACAGCCGTCTGAAGCCGAATTTCCGGAGTTGGTTATGGTGTCTCCAACCGCTGTGAAACGAAAAACCATAATCGGACAAAAAAACAACCAGAAAGGAGGGTGGAACTCACTGAGAGGCAAAAACAATTTGAGTTCTATGTTCAACAATGGCAAGAAAGGCGGGGGGAAAAGTTCAAAAGGCAAAGGAAAAGGGAACTTTGGTAAAAATGAAGGAAAAGGTGAATTTTCAGGGAAAAATAGTGCATTTAACAGTTTTGGCAGTAACAAGGATGGTTCTGGATTCAAAGGAAAAGGCAAGTCTAAGGACGGGTTTATCAACAAAGGCTCAGAGAAAGGAAACAATCAAAGTTTTAACAGTTTTAGCTCGAAAGGAAAAGGAGGATTTTTCAATAACAACAAAGATTTTAATAACAACAAAGGCTCATCAAATTTTGGCACCCAGAACTTTGGGGGTTCAATGAATTTCAGCAATAATGGTAAAGGTGGACATAATTCGCACGATGGTCAAAACAACTTTGGTACTAATGTCAATGTAAACTCAGGAAAAAATTCTTTTCAACATAACGCGGCATCTTTATCTAGACTGGGATTCGATAACCAGCAAGTTTCCAGACCGCAGCAGCAGCAGAATCAGTGGAATAGTTCCATGCAGTCAAACAACAATATTTTGGGGAATTCGAAAGGGAATAATACTAGTTTCAATCAGCTGCAACACAATAATATGCAGCAAAATATGAATCAGCAGCAGAACTCAAATTTCAATATTATGGGAAATTTAAACAACTCAAAAGGGAATAATAATTTCAATTCAATGAATCAGCAGAACATGAACATGTCAAATCAGAACATGCAGCAGAATAATATGAATCAACAGAACTTCATGGGACAATTTGACCAAAACACCGTGATGGCTGCGATGCAAGGATTACTACAGGTGATGGGAACAAAGGGACAAAGTCAGGGTAACAATCATGTCAATAATATGCAGCAACAAAACAACAGTAATCCAATGATGGCCATGATGTCCAATATGGCACAGAATGTTCTCGGAAACAATGCAAATGGAGGCAATAATACCTTCAACAACCAAAGTTTCGGAAATAATGCGGGAAAAGGAAATAACTGGAACTTTAAGTAGACTTTTAAGTTGTAACATAATAGTGTTTAGACTTTTTCCAAAACTTTTTAGACTTCACCAATCTAAAGTTTAAACCGGTACAGTAAAAAAAAAGAAAACAATATCTTTTTATTATGTCAGTGTTACCGTTAGAGCGAAAGGAATCCTTGTTTAAGTACCAATCCACGAGCGATAAAGAATGAAGAAGAACTGAGAAGAGGGTAAAGAATCTTAGAAACATATTTAAGCGTCAAATTCTGTTAACATCTTGACAATTTCCAAATTTTATCGACCATTTGATTCTCTCTCCAGCTTTTTTATGTAGTAATTGTAAGCTTTGTTCACCTTGGACTGAGCTTCGTAAACCTAGTTGTTGATATTTATTATTTACTCGGGTATCCCCCATTGTTAATAATATAATTTGGATTTCATTATAATTGTCATTGAATTTAGTACGGTGGGCCTGGCTGGATTCAAATAAATTCTAGACTTGCACAACCACCTTGTATAATAATAGTAGTAGTACATTTAATCTGAAATTTTAAGTTCAAATATGTCTTCGGGAACCAACGGCACTGATCCGATAATCGGCGGAAAAGGCCCTGCCGACCTGAATCAGACCGTGAAGATCAACACCGGCAAGTTTCGCGAGAACGTTAAGGTGCTAAAAAAGCTCGGGGAGGGCGCGTTTGGAGTGGTGCATGAGTGTAAAATCCGAGCAACCGGGCAGGTTGTCGCCGTGAAGATGATTGACTTGCTGGAGGCGGATAGGACGGAGATCGAGAATGAATTGCGGATATTGTGCGCGTTAAAACACGACAATGTGGTGACATGTCACGACATCTTTCGGGAGGAGTGTTTCATCTGTATTTTGATGGACAAATACGCGGGTGGGGATTTGGTTGATGGTTTACAGGCTCATTTGGGGTCGAAGGGTAGGATTCCGGAACAACCTCTGAAGTCGATAGTACGACAAATGTTGAGGGCTATAACATATCTGCACGAAAATTCCATTATTCACCGGGATGTGAAGGGTGATAATTTCCTAATGACGTGTGCCGATATAGCGGATCCATCGTGTCAAGTAGCGTTATCGGATTTCGGTACCGCTATGCTTCTCCAAAAGGGAAAGTATCTCAAGGAGTTAGTTGGAACCCGTGTTTTTTGGTCTCCCGAGGTTTGTAATCGTAAGTATTCGTTCCCATCCGATGTCTGGGCTTGCGGTGTTATTTCTTACGGTCTTTTGGATGGTACTTTCCCCTTCAGAGACGAGAAACAGATCAAAGAGTATACACCTCACATGCCTCCCGTATCCGCTATTTGCATCGATTTGGTGAAGAAATTTCTGCAGAAAGACGCCAAACTCCGACCCACCGGCTTCGAGTTCCTGAAACACCCCTGGGTGATGGACCAAGACGAGTCGCAACGCAAGGACGCGGAAGAGCAAAAGAAGAAGCAGGATGACGCCAGGAGCGCTATGGCCGCCGACGATTTAGATAAGGAGAAGAAAAAACAACTGAAAAACGCAGAGAATATGAAACAGGATGTGCCTCAGACTCTGGCTCTGAGACGGATGGAATTGCTGAAGCGGATGGATCAGAAAGTGAATCAGGGGGGGGAACCGGAGAAAAAGAAGACATTTGAGGTGGTGGACTTCATAGTAGATGGATTGAGGGCGGGAGAACAAATGATGTTTCAATGGTTGAGGGCGGATCAGTTGAACGATGCTGGATATATTGGGGGTGGGAATAAGGCCGGGAATAACGACAGTGGATTGAAGATGACGGTAGAGTTTTTGGAATATCAATTGAAAAAGGGAGGCGTGGATACGAGTAGATTTGGGGTGGGGGCTGCGAAGACATTGAAGGAATTATGTAATGAAATAGTTAGAGGAGAGAGTTTATTAATGACAGATGTAACGGGAGATAATGAATTGTTAAGGGTCGTGGATGTGGTGTTGTTGAGAATTGTTTTTGAGGATGCGAAGACAAAGAAACGATATATTTTGATTGAAACACATGAACAGTTTCAAGATGGGAGGAAAAGAGAAACGTATCGATTACCGGGAACAAAACAACGACCGCATGAGAACGCGAATGCAACTTCAGACAGAATTATCAAAACCATCCTACGATGTGAAGAAGCCGAAGTTAAATTCGATTTCGCAAATCGTGAGTTAATTCAGTCAAAGGAGGAGTCTCCTTCTTATCCCGGTGTAAAGACCATGTACAGGAAAAGAATTATTCCCGCTGTCATTGCGTCGACCGATTTGGGCGTATTGGTTTCCATTGGCCTACCGGATATAAGAGAATTCCTCACCGTAGGCAACAAATCCGATGTAAAGACGTGGAATTGGATCGAAAAGGCCGACATTATGAAGAAGAACGTCGTTATCGGGGGTGACAGAGAAGATAGTCAATTTAATTCATTGGTCACCGCTAACATCAAGGTGGACGAAGATAAACTGGTGGAGAGACTGAAGTCGAATAAAATCGATGTAAGCAAGTTCGGAGAGGGCGATGCTGCGTCAATCCAGGAATTCTGTCAGGAACTGAACCACGGTGAGAGTAGTTTGGTTGAGGATCCCGAAACAGGGGATTTAGTCCGTGTTGTCGACATCGTTTTGTTGCGGATAGTGGAGAAGAAGTCCAAGAAAATATTAGTGGAAGCGGGGAAAACGAAACACAATGGTGCCACAGTGGTCTTGAAGAAGAGATTACCGGGAACGAAAAGACGGCCGAATGATAACATATACACCACGGCAAGAACTCTGTTGACAACTCTCATGAATTTCGAAGACGAATGGTTTACTTTGGGAGATCATGAGTTGGTTGAGGAAGAGAAACCTAGTGCGAGTTATCCAACATTGAGAACTATTTATAGAAAGAGAATTATTAGCGTGAAAATGAGCGGGTGAGAGGGGACCTGATGGGAATTATTTGAAATGGGGGGTGTTGGGTTATAATACTAATTAACTTGTGTTTAACTTGTTAGACTTTTAGACTTTTACTATTAGAAGTAATTGTCAATTTATTAAGTGCTAAGTTTTGTAACGATTTTGCTATTTAAGATTCAAACATTTCAAATCAAAGTGCATTAATATTTAGGGTAAAACTCAGGATTGCATTAAAAGATCGGAAAATTGATATTCAAACAATCATTTCGCAACCACATTGGTTATATGAACTTGTCACATTGGCAGGTCAATGAGTAAATGAAAATTGAACACATATTTTACAACGGATAAAGCGTAATTTTTTAGGAAGAACTTCAAGCATTAAGGACTAAATGTACTGTGTAATATTGAAAAGTGTAAAGAAAATATGGTATTTCATATTTTCTCCATTGAGTGATCATATCGATCGCAATTTGTATTGGTAACAACAGCCTGAAACTGTGACACTTAGAATTATTGTAGATATTGTAGAGTCTTCATGTGCCACATTGGCTATTATTATCTATCATGTTGATATTTGTAAAGACTTGAATCCACTGTCATATTAATCAGAAGCTACAAGTCGTGTTCTAGTATAGTATCTAGACCCCCCGTTCGGCTCCCGTTCGTCACTAATAAAAAAAAAGAAATTCAAATCGTTTCAAACATGATGATGTCGCTTCGACAAGCGTTTGAGAGCTAAAGAATGTAGAAAGAAAACTGAGATGACAAGAATGTTTGACAGATCTGAATGAAAAAATCAATAAGTCAGATCAATACAATATGACTCCTCATGATCAATTATGGACCTATATTAACAGTCCTAGTACGACTACTACTACTACTACGAAGTCTACTGTAACTGTATAATCACTTTAACGAGTCAGGCTGCTACCTTTTTTCTTTTCTTTTTCCCATATCTCCATAACACAGTACCCCCATTATTTCGCGACGTTCGTTCGCCTATTATTTAAAGTGAATTATTTTCAAATTCTATATTAGATATTTTGACATCATTGTCTACCTTCAGCTGGAAACCCCTCTGAACTGTGATACATTGATCCTTGAACTAAAATAAATATCCTATTATATTAATCTTAGATACTAAATCTTCTGAAGATTCAGATCCTGATTTATAGACTAAGAATCAGATTAATATCCAATAGTATAATTATTCATTGGTTCTACTACTCCTAGTTACACAATTACTTAGACTCTAAGATTACTACCTACAAATTTAAACTCTAAGACTTCAGACAGACTTCTTCTCTAGTTAAAACACTATTTAAACATCATGCCCGGCGACGGTATGGATCCCTTGATAGGGGGCACCGGCCCCGTAAATCTTAACCAGACCGTTAAGATAAATCCCGGTAAGTTCCGCGAGCACGTGAAAGTTCTAAAAAAACTGGGTGAAGGCGCCTTCGGTGTGGTGCACGAGTGTCAAATCCGTTCCACCAAACAGATAGTAGCAGTGAAAATGATCGATTTGCTCGAAGCCGATCGTACCGAGATCGAAAATGAGCTGAGAATTCTGTGCGCATTACAACATCCTAATGTCGTTACGTGTCATGACATCTTTCGGGAGGAGTGTTTCATTTGTATTCTCATGGACAAATATGTGGGTGGGGATTTGGTGGATGGTTTGCAGTTACATTTGGGAAATAAGGGTAAGATTCCGGAACAGGTATTAAAGGGGATAGTGAGACAAATGCTCAGATCGATCGCGTATTTACACGATAATTCCATCATCCATCGTGATGTGAAGGGTGATAATTTCTTGATGACAGTGGCGGATATCGCGGATCCACAATGTCGGGTGGCATTGTCCGATTTCGGGACGGCTATGAAATTAGAAAAGGGAAAATATTTGAAGGAAATGGTGGGAACACGTGTGTTTTGGTCACCGGAGGTGTGTAATCGGAAGTATTCATTTCCTTCTGATGTTTGGGCGGTTGGTGTTATTACGTATGGTTTATTGGACGGTACGTTTCCATTCAGAGACGAGAAGCAGATCAAGGAGTACACGCCGCATATGCCCGCAGTGTCCGCAATTTGCATCGACTTGGTGAAGAAATTTCTCCAGAAGGATGCCAAACTGCGCCCTTCCGGTTACGAGTTGTTGAAGCACCCCTGGGTCGCGGACAAGGAGGGTGAGGATGAACGTAAACAAGCCGAGGAAGCAAAGAAGAAGCACGAAGAGGCGCGAAAGGCGATGGCAGCCGAGGCCCTGGAGGCAGAGAAGAAAAAACAACTGAAAACCGCCGAGGCGATGAAACAGGACGTTCCGCAGACATTGGCGCTGAGAAGGATGGAACTGATGAAGCGTGCTGAACAACAACAACAAACTAAGGACGGTGGTCCGACAGAGGCAAAGAAATTCCAGTTGGTCGATTTTGTGGTGGACGGGTTGAGAGCGGGAGAACAAATTATGTTTCAATGGCTGAAAGCGGATCAATTACAGGATGCTGGATACGTTGGGGGTGGTTCGAAGGCGAATGCTAATGATAGCGGGTTAAAGATGACGGTGGACTTTTTGGAATATCAATTGAAGAGAGGTGGAGTAGATACGAGTAAATTCGGTTTGGGAGCAGCGAAAACTTTGAAGGAGTTATGCGCAGAAATAGTTAGGGGAGAAAGTTTATTGATGACGGATGTTACGGGAGAAAATGAATTGTTGCGTGTGGTTGACGTCGTATTGTTGAGAATAGTGTTCCAAGACCCGAACACTAAGAAGAGATATATCTTGATTGAAACCCACGAACAGTTTCAAGATGGGAGGAAGAGAGAAACCTATCGATTACCGGGGACAAAACAGCGACCACACGAAAACCCGAATGCAACTGCCGAACGTATCATCAAAACCATCCTCAGATGCGAGGAAGCCGAAGTCAAATTTGATTTCCACAATCGTGAATTAATCCAGTCCAAGGAAGAATCTCCCTCCTACCCCGGCGTCAAAACCGTCTACAGAAAGAGAATCATTCCATCTCTAGTCACTTCTGAGGATTTAGGCGTGCTGATCAGCATAGGACTTCCGGACATCAGAGAATTCCTCACTGTCGGTAACAAATCGGACGTTAAGACCTGGAACTGGCTCGCCAAGGAGGACATTGGCAAGAAAAACGTCGTGATTGCAGGTGATAGAGAGGAATCTCAATTCAACTCGCTGGTGACCGCGAACATCAAAGTCGATGAAGATAAATTGATCGAAAGACTACAGGCCCACAAAATCAACGTTAGCAAGTTTGGAGAAGGGGATGCGGCATCCATCGGAGAATTTTGTCAGGAATTGAACCACGGTGAATCGGCTTTGGTAGAGGATCCGGATAGCGGTGATTTAGTCCGTGTTGTCGACATCGTTCTCCTGAGAATCGTGGAGAAGAAAAGCAAGAAAATCCTCGTTGAAGCGGGTAAGACCAAGAATAACGGGAAAACGACGGTGCTGAAGAAAAGATTACCGGGAACGAAGAGACGTCCGAATGATAACATCTATACCACGGCAAGAACATTGTTGACAACGTTGATGAACTTTTCTGAAGAGTGGTTTGCTTTAGGAGATCATGAATTGGTCGAGGAGGAAAAGGCTAGTGCCAGTTACCCCTCTTTGAGAACCATTTATAGGAAGAGAATTATTAGCGTGAAAATGAACGCGTCTAGTTAAACGGGGAAATTATTTTAAATTTTCAGTTGAAAATTATAAATTCGGTGGTGGAAAGTAGTAGTATTTGACGGGGAATATTATTTCATATGATAGGAACTTATAGTGTGAAAAATCATTTAGTTATTTTATTGGTATATGCGCAAATTTATTAATCTCGATGGTAGTTTTAACATGGACTTGCAAAGAAACAAAATTGAAATTCTTTTACTGACGAATTTTAGCCTTCAAGTACTTAGTAAGGTACGATACTTATTAGTTTAACAAAACAGGCCTTCATTTAACAGATATTAGTCGTTTATGCTCAAGATTAGTATATTTTATTCTAGTATGCAGATGATTGAAAGACATTAAAGATTTAGAAATTTGACAAAATGGTAGCAATTCGATAGTCAATTTGAATTTTAAAGAAAATGATTTTAGGTAGATTTTTGAAAATTTTACTATTCAACTTTCGAGCAGAAAATTTATTTTAGAAAAGACTCTTAATAGGTCGTTCGTTTAGATTACAGTCATTTTGGAAAATGTGTAGCAAATTGGAATTGATTATGAAATTTCTTTAAGTACAATACAGTTGGGAAAAAAAATGTGGAAGAGATTCCATAATAGACTTCTTGTGAGAAACTTGTTCTTAGTAGGCTAGTGGTAGTATCGATGACGAACCGGAATCACTGGAATTATTGAGTCTGAGTTTGCTCTGAATTCCAACTAGTTAGAGATTCTCATCTCAAGACTTATTCTAGTCCAGCAAGAGTTTGAAACTCTTTCTTTTTTTTCCATTAACCCTATTTTTCCTTAACTTACCATATATTTATTAATTCTGCCAGTCCTAAGACTATTATAATTTAAATAATCAGCCAAAAATTATGTTGTCAAGAAATTTATTACATCGTCATGTCATTCATTCTCCGATATCCCAAGAAGGTCATCATTACATGCTGTGGAACCCGGAAAATTCAGAAGAAATTCCTAAAGAACAACTTCAAGAAACAGTAACTGCTGCAGGTCCAGCTACAGGAACAACTGATAATCCAGTCGCAAATATTTTGGATGGTGCGCGTAAGGCCTCTGTTGCCACTTTAGATTTGGTTGGTGTTGCGGCTCGAAAGGTCAGCAAAACCCTTGAAGGTGTCGATACAGACGTCGCGGCTGACCGAGTAACCCTTTTGGCAAATGCAGCGGGTGATAGAGCAACGGGTCTGGCGACCGCCGCCGCTGTTGCGGCTGTGAATTTGGCAAAAGAAGAAGAAAGACGATCTAGTGCAAAAAGAAGGTCCAAAAGTTCTTTAGTAAGACGATCCACAAAGAGTTCTAAAAATAAATTATCAACAATACACTGTCATCAAGAAGAATCTGGCATTACCACTGACGACGGTCGTGGAACGAATGAATCAAAAACCTCAGTTGAAGGCACCGCCGAGGGAGAGAGTGTTGATAGCGTAATTGATTCTGTTGAAGACGACGCAACTGAAAAATTAAAGATGATGATAATCGCCGCTGTTATTGCCGCTATCATACTTATACCCTGCGTGTGTAAGTTTTGCTGCAACACATGGTATTATCGGCGCTGTGGGCCACCGGAATCTTGCAGGTCCTGTTGCAGTTGCTGCGGATTGTGTTCTTGCTGCTACGCCGCGGAAGCAAAAGATGGTTATTGCAATGGCTGCGCATTAAATTGCTGTGATCCTGATGGGAAGTGTGGGGGTTGGGGGCTCTTATGCTGATGTATTACTAGTGTTATTAAATTGCAACAGAAATTCAAAATTTATAATTGTATATTTTTGTAATGGTTTAATAACTCTAATATGAATCTACTTATCATGTTGTAAGTTTAAACTCGATTGGCATTGGTCCGGACCCGTATGTATCTATGTAGTCAGCATTGCAAATGTAGTTCAAAAAACCAGGGTACGCTGTAGCTACATTAGTGTCTCATTTGGTTTCGAGTTTTGTATAATAATTGACGATCAATGATACTGCTAGCTTTTTAGACTCGTCTTTTCGATTGTATTAAAGGACATAAAATCTGATTCTGTCGACCACACATCCCTCAATGCCAAGTTAGACTCCCGTCACTCGAGAACTTTTTCGAGTTTTTTTTCTAGTTATTTGGTTTGAAAATATGCTCCATCATCATGTGATTCATTCCCCTATTTCTCCATCTAGTCGTATGAACCGTTTATGTCGGGGGGGCCAAGAAAGACATAGTAAAAATCGAAATTCATGGATACGTTCTCGTAATTCATTTTTTACTTCGGATTCAAAAGAGGGTAGTCATTACATGGCTGAATCTAGTAGAGTAACTACAGACCAGGAAAACAAAAATATTAATGATCAAGACCAGGATCGGAATCCTGCCAGTGCCACTGGAGGAGAATCAGTGGATGAAAAAACGAATGATACAGGAGATGCTCCCACGAATGATACAGGAGATGCTCCCACGAATGATACAAAAACCTCTCACGAAAGCGTCGACGGTATTGTTGATGCTGTAGAAGACGATGCAATGGAAAAAATGAAGCTGGCGATAGTTGGCGCTGTTATCGGTGTTATCATACTTCTACCATGCGTGTGCAAGTTTTGCTGCAACACATGGTATTATCGACGTTGTGGACCACCGGAACTTTGCAGGCCGTGCTGCGGTTGCTGCGGGTTTGTCAACTGCTGCTACGAAGAGGATCCAGAAAAAGGCAACTGTAATGACTGCGCGCTAAATTGCTGTAATCCAGATGGCAAGTGTGGGGGTTGGGGGTGTTTGTGTTGATGGTAACTTTATGAGCAATTGTAGGCAAGTTTTTATGAGAAATTGTAGTACTAAGTAGAGTCTGAAATTATAATATTAATAATAATTTGAAATAATTGTATAGTTAGATTGTAGTAGTACTAGTAGTTCAAGTCTAATAGTCAATAACTTTAAGAAGTAGATTCTGTGATATTAAATATAATTCCAAAGGCTTTTGAGTATCTTTATTAAGTTTATGGCAGTCGTATACAGTATTGATCTTTAATCATGTAAGTAGAATTGAAAAAGTAATTGAAACTACAATTAGACGTTGTAACTCTATTGCTGCCGCAAAATTTCATTCATCTACGAGTTTTGTAGAATCCGTTTTTTTTTTATACTATTAGATTTATTGCATAGCTATTAGCATATGATCCCAGTATAATAGTCAAGTTAATCCTAATGCGTCTCTCAGATTTGAATGCTCGTGCCGCTAGTATTGATCGGCTTACAATTCAGATCCCCTATGGTGGGTCAGCGGTAAGTTCCACTGTGAACGAGAATATTGCCAGGCGACTTTTCCAGGACAAGGAGGCAATCGCTTGCATTCTCGTAGCAAGGAATGTTGACGGTGGAGGTAAAAAAATTTATTACTGTTCTAAGACGGTTTTGTCCTTCGGACTATTGGCATCGCATGTAGACCCCTAAAGAAAAGCAAGGTTGTTACGTTTGGCTTGGACAAAGGGCTGTATTCTAGACTTAGAGGAAGTGGGTGTGAATTTACGACGTGGATAGGTAAGTTTTACTTTTGCGGATGAAAAACACCATGATATCATGGAGAAAATCGATTTCCTACAGAAAAATAAGGGTTCAAGATATGATGAGGACATTATTTTGCCGTATGGAGGACGTTGTGTTTAGATAGAAGTTTGTTTGTTTGTAAGGAATCCATGTTCCATATTGACGAGCTCCGGTATAGTGGGAGAAGTTATTTTGAATTTCAATATGCCGATTAACATAGATAATGCTGAAAGTGATATGCGCGGTAGAGTCGAGAAGTATCTGGCCTCAGGCACGGCTGGTGGGCGATAAAGTTCTACATTAACTACTACACGACCGCTGGAGTTGTTTAACGCAAGAGAAAAAGTGATAAAGGAATTGGCAAATAGAAAAACGCTTCCACAATTTTTGACGAATTGTAATAATTATCAATCCACGTTGGAGTGTCAGAATTATTTATGGAATAATACAGGGGGTATAAATTAATCTGGAGAAAAGGGCGTTAGGAGCAGCAAAAAAACACCGGATGTTTTACCTGGAGAAAAGGGTATAGCACAAAAGCAAGTGTATTATACGCC
>Ga0099797_100805_pt1 | contig 18616 bp, 25 predicted proteins | sample Uncmet_Sort48C_1_FD_89871 | JGI IMG/M metagenome (GOLD analysis project Ga0099797, IMG submission 89871) | Marine eukaryotic communities from CALCOFI LINE 67, Pacific Ocean - C012_Sort48C_1 | ecosystem: Environmental > Aquatic > Marine > Oceanic | place: Pacific Ocean: Monterey Bay | collected...
TTGAGACATTTGCGAGGGGAGATTGTTGTACATATGATAGCCCCGGGGCCTCTGCTGTTCAATGGACAAATTTCGCACCCAGTCTATGCCATGGGTTGTAGCCGAAGTTTGTCAAATTCACTCCCCAGCGTGTGTGCAGGCTCTTCAATCAACAACGTGTGCCAGCCGATCATCTCTGATTCGCATTCATACGTGTCTCAGCCGCACTCACACATCTCACACTGACTCCCAAACACGCCTCAAGGCTTGCACGAGCAGACACAACACACCTGGCTGCTTGGTGCGAGGCGTCGGGTGTCTTTGTACTACTCGAGGGCGACGCCTGTAGCGGCATGGCACGTTCGCCTTGAGATACATACTCTTTGTTGTCCTCATCGCTGCAAACGGCTCAGATACGCTTCGCAACGCGCGAATGCAAGAGGCTTGCTTGAGGGGGGGCACGATAGAATGGGGTTCTCGGGACGTCGAGTCGAGCAAGTCTCAAAGGATAACACTAGTTACCAAAGCATACCACCAGTTGCGCACAATGCAACAAACCATGCACATTGCAACTGTGATGTCCACACACGAAACGATTACGTAGCCAGATGATGTTAAAAGTACTCGCGGATGGGGGTAGGTGGGCGACATCTGACTGCAGATGGGTTACGACGGAGGTATATGGTATATGGGATGTGGTATATGGTATATGGTATATGGTATATGGTATATGGTATATGACTAAATGATTGTGCGGCGACGGTGCTGGCTGGCATAGCGGAGATGCATGGCACAGAGGTGTAAGTGGTGCGGAGGACAAACGGAAGCGGCGAGTACATGGGAGAGGAGCCTGTGCAGGAGGGATGCTGGTGGGGCACAAGCTTGGGGGAGAACCCTGTGGAGGAGAGGTGCTGGCGTGGGGCACAAGGTGACGGTGTGTAAGGCGAGTGCTTGCAGCACAGTGCGTGGGGTAGGGGGCAAGTGATTGTGGGTGCCGCCCTACAGGCGCAAGGGTTATAAGGCAGCACCGCCCTATACACTCAACAAGGTTCGCAAGGCAGCATCACCCTATACACTCGACAAGGTTCGCAAGGCAGCACCGCCCTATACACTCGACAAGGTTCGCAAGGCAGCACCGCCCTATACACTCAACAAGGTTCGCAAGGCAGCACCGCCCTATACACTCAACAAGGTTCGCAAGGCAGCATCACCCTATACACGAGGGGGGAGACACGTCTTGCCAGCAGCATCACCCTATACACGAGAGGGGGAGACACGTCTTGCCAGCGCCGGATTCGCCCGTGATGATGATGGACTGGTTCTGCACAGAGCAGGCAGTCATAACAGGGCCAATTAGCTGTGGAGTCGGAAACACTTGAGTTGAGGATGATAGGCGCCCTAGATGATATGCATAGACCCCTTGGGCAAAGCAGCTGTGGAGTCGGGAAACGCTTGAGTTGAGAATAATAGCGAGCGCACAGGCGTCATGAAAGTCGTGGTGGTGAAGGTGACGACGAAAACAGATGATTCCTTCCACCATGACGAAGACAGATGCCTTCCACCACGTAACACACAACGGCATTGATTGACGCATGGCTGAATCGACTCCCGCACTCAACTGTTCACGGCGTTGATGGATTCAGTTATGATGGTGACAGCGCTGCCCTGGGTACCGATGAGTACACGGGACAGCAGCAGTTAACACAACGTGCACGTGCTGTGATGAGGGGTGCACCTCTTTTGTATCGGCGAGGTTTCGATAGCAGTTGCTTGCAAGTTTGAAGGCGTGTGGGGGAAGTGAGGGCGTTGTCGCTTGGAAGTACTTCATCATAGTGTCCTTGCCAGAGGGAGCAAGGAAGTCAGGACAAGATTGTTACATGTGCGTGTGTGAACATGCCGTGTGCATTGGAGGTGGGATCAAATCGAAGAACATGAAAGCGGTAGCGTGTATCTATATAACAAGCTGATGGAACACAGCAGTGATGGCCTTGGAGAAGAGGTCGGTGAGGTACATGCCTGGACAAGTGATGGTTCAGACATACATTCGACACATACATCTACGACACAGGAAATGAAAGCACAACAATGCACAGTCCTGTTGGCACACAGGGGAGGATGGTAGCACACATTGCAGGAACAGATGAGGACTGCACAGGTTGCACCTGGTTGAAACAACTCTGGGTCATCATCTGGGTTTCGATATATGTTCATCGACACCTTTGTTCACAGTAGGGTCAACTACTCTTGAATAAGGCTGCAATTTCAAACTCGTCAGCTCAGTCAGTATATCGATCATCCACTCCAGCACTAGCGATCCCATTCTTGCTGCAGATGCTCAATAGTATTTCAGTATGGTTAGCTGTGGAACCAGTGTGATGCCACATTGGCAGAATGGTGCATTCTCCGCAAAACGCACACGTAGATTTCGCATTAGTTCAGCGTCGTTGAGCTTTTTCATGTCCACCATATCATCGTAAGATCCTGTCAGAGGATGAGAGGAGGCACATGTGAGGAAGGGTTGTATCGCCATTGTCCACATCCTCCCGCAGTTTCTGGGAGCCCCTCACAGTCTGTCGCAGTCTCTCACGGTTTCTCACAGTCTTTCGGCCAAGTATGGCATCTCAGTCATGACATCCATTGGCAGTTCTCACACCTGGGCTTCATCAGCTTCTTGTGCAGCACGAACTGCCTGTGCAGGGAAGAGATGTGGGCAGACAACATTCCACTGTATGGTGAAATGGATGGCAAGGACCAGAGCTCTGAAGAGGATTGGATGCTGTACAGAGTATGTCAGGTGGTCCCTCTGCCTTCGCCACCTGGAAGACGTCATGTTGAGATTTCGACATAGGCAACGCTGCACCTTGGGGTCGACAGGTCCCATCATTTTCTGCCATGAACGGATGGCATCCACTTTGGAAAGCACTAGGAGTACTGCTGACCCGCTACCATCGCAGCGGCAGTGTTAAGAGCATATTTCAGGGTGTGGCATGCACCTCATTGCTAAGATGTGATTAGTGTCGTTTCCAACCAATTGCTCTGCCTGCAGTGTGATAAACGTCGAGATCGACTGGGTTACAGAAAGCGTAAGGGACTCTCGAAAGCACGACGCAGGTCATACATGTGCGCTCCATTCCATACTTGATGTCAAATGAAAGTTTTCGAATTGCCGTTGCCGAAATTTGGCAGAAACCGTGAAACTTGAAATGGTTGTGCGTCCTGACGACGATAGCTTGCACCTCCAAGCTCATCCTGCGTCCTCCAAACTGATCCTACGTGCGAAATTGATTTACACAGGCTGCAACTGCATAGAAATATGCGCCACACACACATGTACATGATGAAATCGCTACTCCACCAACTCTGATTGTGTTTCCTGTGAGACAATATGTGAGTGACAAAAATGCAAGGTCTCGTTCGTCTGATGCATACTGTAACCGTCTTTACTCTCAAACTGATGGGACAGTTCCTGACAACCTCACCAGGTGGTGGCTGTGGTGTGGCGCATCATGTTGGGTCGCATGCTAGACCGCTCTGTTGCACGAGGCAGTTCAGCACGCGTCGGAAGCTTACATCTCAACTCTTTGTGACCCGCTAACCCCATACCCATCATATGACAGATCCCCTCCACATTATGTGCTAGACCCCCCTCCACACCATATGGAGCTGCATCTGCACGTGCCATTGTGGATGTGAGTCATCTCATTGCGAAATAATTACCTGACTGATTCGATTGGTGCTTCCATGTGACTTACCTTTCCTTAACCTGTTTTCCCTTGCAGTTGTCCTTTGCATTGGCCAGAGCTGGCAACACAGAAGCAGCTTTTGACATGTTGAAGCGGGCGCATGATGTCGGCAAGGATTGATACCTTCGCTCAGAATGAAATTGTTTCATGTTCATATTTGACTTCGTTCTCATTTGGCTTACTCAAGCACTCCGATCGTGCCCCCACATTCTCCTCCTCCTCCTCTTGCTTCACCCTCTTCCTTGTGTCGAGGTACCACCTCGTGCAACACGGCGTGTAATTTGTGCTGCTCTTTCTTCCAGCATTGAGGAGGGTCCATTGGATACAAGTGAAGCGATGATGGCAGTAGCACAGGACCTCATCCAAATGGTAATTGTCAGCAAGGAGACAGCACCTGTACACATTGAGCAAAATACCTACCTGAAGATCAGATCGACTTTGTTCATGCAATATCATCGGTCACTTCGCGTCGTTGTCATCAGCCGTCAGCCGTGATGGGCGTGTCGTGTCAAGACAATGAATACTCTCCGATGTTTACCATGCACTATCAACAAAGCTTCCCTGAGGTCTTGAAGCAATACAGCGCCTGCGGATCACTGACAGATGGGTGTACTTTGGCAATTGTGCGCTGCTGCATTCGTCTAGACAGGATGCGAACTCCTTGCATGATGACTGCGTTATGGACTTCCATCCATCTCCCCTACATATCATATGATGTAAGATGTAGGCTGGAGGGCTCGAACTCCTTGCACTTGCACACTGACCTCATCTCCGCGCACCTTCGCGAAGCGTGCTCCTCGCACCCCTTCCTCCATGTTGGTGTTTCCTTCACACATGACACAGATAAGATCAGTCAGTGTGGTGCAGAGAACTCTTTGACGCACTTCGCCACGCCACCCACCAGCACTCATTATCATTAACTGTGACTTCACCTTGCGCCATGCCTCATGAACTGTGACTTCGCCACGCACTAGGCTGGAGCGTGCGCACTTAGAATGCAGTCGCAGCGTGGACAAGCACCATGTGAGTGCGGCAAGCTACGCTACGCTCATTGAGGTGTCCAAACTTCTCACTACCCAATATTGTGGCAAAACGAGACAAAATAAGATAACTCCTCAGTTAGGGGAATTGCTCGCGCTAAGTGCTTCATTCAGCACGCGTCGGAAGCTTACATCTCAACTCTTTGTGACCCGCTAACCCCATACCCATCATATGACAGATCCCCTCCACATTATGTGCTAGACCCCCCTCCACACCATATGCAAATAATGTGCTAGACCAAGCATACGCATACTGTGTACACACATACTGTGCATACACGTCCTGTCCATACACTGTTTTTCAGTTTCTCGCTAGTTCTTCAGTTTGTCACTATGCATTCAGTGGATACGCAAACTGTGCACATGCATGCTATGCATAGGCAAACTGTGTATACACATACTATCACTCACTTCTCACTTCTCACTTGTGCCATTTCTCACTCGTTTCCATTTCTCACTCGTTTTTGTTTCTCATTGTGTACGTGTATGCGCACACAAGCTTTCCAGTTTCTCACTTGCGCTTGGTTTCTCGCTTGTTTTTAGTGTCTCACAAAGTTTTCAGTTTCTCACTTTGTTTTTCAGTTTCTCGCTAGTTCGGGTTCTCACTACGCATACTGTGCACACGCATACTGTGCGTACACATACAGCGCACACGCATACTCTGCATACGCATATTGTGCACAACCATACTGTGCATACGCATACTGTGCATACGCATACTGTGCATACGCATACTGTGCATACACGTACTGTGCATACGCATGTTGTGCATACGCATCCTATTCACAACCACATACAAAGCTTTCAGTTTCTCACTTGTTTGCGGTTTCTCGCTTGTTTTCAGTTAGTTTCTCACTATTATCGAAACAAGTGAGAAACAGTTTCTCACTTGTATACTGTCCACACACATTCTGTGCATACGCATTTTGTGCATACAAAGTTTTCAGTTTCTCGCTTGATTTCAGTATCTCCCTAGTTCAGCTTCTCACTACGCAAACAATGCTATGCGCATACTATTTACAAACATACTGTGCATACGCATACTGTGCATACGCATACTGTGTACATACTGTGCATACATACTGTGCACACGCATGCTGTGCAAACGCATACTGTGCATAAACATACTATGCATAAACATACTGTGCATACGCATACTATCACTCACTTCTCACTCGTTCCCATTTCTCACTCGTTTCCATTTCTCACTCGTTTCCATTTCTCACTCGTTTCCATTTCTCACTCGTTTCCATTTCTCACTGGTTTTTTGCCTGTGTCTGTTTTTTGGCCTGTGTCTGTTTTTTTGCTTATGTCTGTTTTTTGCCTGTGTCTGTTCGCCTGATTCTGAAACTTTCTCACTTTCCTGATTCTCAACCACACGTGAAGGTCCATCATTGTCCCATCGCCCCATCTTGTGTCAGCGATCCTTGAAAAGCCAAATACATAGGGAAAAATGCAGTGGTAATCGAAATCAACTGATAGCCTTTACACTGTACCGCTAGTCTGACTTTCACAGTACCGCTGGCCTTACACTATACCGCTAGACTTACACTGTACCACTAGCCTTACACTGTACCAGTAAGCGTACACGGTGCCACTAGCCTTACACTGTACCAGTAAGCGTACACGGTGCCACTAGCCTTACACTGTACCACTAGCCTCACTACTATACCGCTAGCCTTTACACTATACCACTAGCCTGACTCTGCACCACTAGCATTACACTATATCACTAGCTTTACACTACAGCACCAGCGTTGCCACCAGCCTCGCACTATAGCGCCAGCCTTTTTTCTACACCACTGGTCTTTACGCTATGCCACTAGCCTTACACTATACCTCTAGCCTTACACGATACCGCCTGAGGCCTCGCAGTCGTGGGCTGGGCTCACACTCCATAAGACCCAGTGGGCTCTTATGCAAAAGACCTAGCGCCCCCATATGGTACATATACCTCCTTCATGTGGTGCATATGCCCCTCTCCATGACATTGTAATGCATAGACGCCCTCATCCGCAATATGAACAAAGCTTCGAAGCACACGTGCTGAATTTTGCCAGGTGCATGACTGGGAGCGGACTACGTCCGATCAATGGTGGCGGATCAATGGCCTACGAATGCGCTGGTACGATGGTATTCTGTTCGTGTATTGACCGTGGTTTCGGCTGAAGTGAATCACAAAGAATAGCTTTGATGTATGATTTAATGGCACTTTGAGCTGCTGCTGTTGATTGGTACAGATTTCTTACCCAGCTGAGACCAAATCCGATCTCAAGCACTCGCCTTACACTGTACCGCTAGCCGCCTCAGCCTAGCCTGTGATTTGTCAGCTGTTTCATTGTCAAAGGCTGTTTCATTTTTTAAATGTTTTTCGTTTTTCAATCGTTTCTCAGCCACTGGCCTTACACCGTACCACTAGCCTTTCACACCTTACCACTAGCCTTTACACCGTACCGTTAGCCTTTACACCGTACCATTAGCCTTATACTGTACCACTTGCCTTATGCCAGTCCCCGGCCCCACCTCTCAATGAGTCCATAAATGCAGGCTCCGGCCACTTTGTCCGAGTTGAGCATTCTCTCACCAACTCAATCACTCACACACACAAAGGGCGACCTAATGATAGGGCCTATTTGGATCTGGCATCTGTCTGACGCCTGCCAAGCCTGACACAGGGCAGCCATCATCACTAGGATTCAGCCTCCCTCGAGTAATGAAGGCTTTTGACAGTGTGGCATGATGCTGTTTGCTGAGATGTGACACGAGAGGCCATCTGGTGTGAGAGCTATGTGTGGGTACGAGTGCGGCGCCTACTGAGACTAATTGGAGTTGTGACCAAGACAATCCACGTTGGTTGTTCAGTTCTGGTGTAGTTGTTGTTCAGCCTCGTCGGCCTTGGCCTTGCATATCGACCCGCCCCCATCATGCTACAACCACCCTCGCATGGAAGTCCCCTCACATCGTATGATAGAACCACCCTCGTATCGTAAGAGAGGCCCCCTCACAACATATGGTAGAACCCCTTCGCATCATATGATCTAAGCTCCCTCACATCACATGATAACTCCCCCTTGCATCACATGATAACATCGTAAGATAGGCCCCTTCACACCATGTCTCATATCTCTACCTGTGATCTTGGCCTGGCAGAAATCAGTTACACGAGGGTGCCTGTGTACTCAGCCTGTGTACTCAGAGGAGTTGGAGTCATAGCACGCTATGAAAGGAGTCCCAAAGTGACGAACTGTTTTGATTTCTCAACTGTTTTTTGTTTTCTCACGTGTTTCATTTTTCTCTTATATTCTTTTCACACACGAGTTGATCGATGGATGGCAACGGCCGTGAATAGTGGCCCGCCTTACGGCCGGCTTTCTATGAAGCATACTGTGCGTACGCATACTGTGCATACGCATACTGTGCATACGCATACTGTGCATACGCTTACTGTGCATACGCTTACTGTCCATACGCACACTATGCATACGCACACTGTGCATACGCATATTGTGCATACACACACTGTGCATACGCATACTGTGCATACGCATACTTTGCATACGCACACCGTGAAAACGCATACTGAGAACACGCATACTGTGCATACGCTTACTGTGCATACGCTTACTGTGCAGACGTAAACTAACACGCATACTGTGCATACGCTTACTGTGCATACGCATACTGTGCATACGCATACTGTGCATACGCATACTGTGCACACGCATACTGTGCACACGCATACTGTGCATACGCATACTGTGCATACGCATACTGTGCATACGCATACTGTGCATACGCATACTGTGCATACGCATACTGTGCATACGCATACTATGCATACGCATACTGTGCATACGCATACTGTGCATACGCATACTGTGCATACGCATACTGTGCATACGCATACTGTCCATACGCATACTGTGCATACGCATACTGTGCATACGCATACTGTACACACGCATACTGTGCATACGCATACTGTGCATACGCATACTGTGCATACGCATACTGTCCATACGCATACTGTGCATACGCATACTGTCCATACGCATACTGTGCATACGCATACTGTGCATACGCACCCTGTGCACATGGCACTCCGCATAACTCCGGTTCAGCCCGCATAAACTACCCGCATAACCTGCCGCATAATTCCCCGTGGAGCATCGATGTCCAAATAAGCTGCCACATAAAGTCCCGCACAAGCTCCAAAATGACCGCCTTTCAAATAAACCGCATAAGCACCCGCATAAACCAGCCGCATAAACCACATAAACCAGCCGCATAAACCGCATACTCCAAATAACCACAACGCAAATAGGCTGTGTTTTCTTACACATTACCATGCAACTATCGATGGCCTTGTGCATGCATGCATGTGTGTAATGTTACATCATTCTCTCTCTCGCTTGAACAGGCCATTTCTTAACCAACTGCCTTCAGGATTCTAAGCACCGCATTCTTCATCCAACAATAAGGCAATAATTCTCTGCGCCTGCATTAGAGTCAGTGTCGATGCACTACAACTAATGTGGTGGTTTATTAGAATAAGTGTCAATGCACTTTGACTGATTAGTGATATATTAGAGTGGGACTTCATACACTGTGACTGATTTAGTGACATGTTGGAATAAGTGTCGATGCACTGCAACTGATTTGGTGATGCATTAGAGTAAGTGTCGATGCACTACGACTGATTCGGTGATGTATCAGAATAAGTGTCCATGACATTGTGCTGCGACTGATTGGTGGTATATTAGAGTGAGGATCGATGCACTTGATTTGGCGATGTATTAGAGTGGGGCTTCATGCACTGTGACTGTTTTAGTGATGTATCAGAATAAGTGTCGATGTAATACGACTGATTGGTGATATATTATAGAGTGAGGATCGATGCACTACGACTAATTTGCTGATGCATTAGCATAAGTGTCGATGCACTGTGACTGATTGGTGACATGTTAGAGTGAGGATTGATGCACTGTGACTGATTGGTGTTATATTAGAGTACAGGCTCGATGCACTGTGACTAGTTTGCTGACATGTTAGAATAAGTGTCGATGCACTACGACTGATTTGCTCATATATTAGAGTGAGGATCGATGCAATATGACTGATTTGATGATAAATTAGAGTAAAGTTTCGACGCACTGTGACTAATTGGTGACATATTAGAGTGAGGATCGATGCAGTGTGACTGGCTTGTTGACACATTAGATTAAAGCGTCGATGCACTGCGACTGATTTGGTTATGCATTAGAGTAATGTTTTGATGCACTGCGACTGATTTGGTTTGTATTAGAGTAATGTTGTGATGCACTGTGACTGATTTGCTGATACATTAGAGTGAGGATCGATGCACTGCGACTGATTTGATGATATATTAGGGTAAAGTTTCGATGCACTGTGACTGATTTGCTGTCATGTTAGAATAAGTGTCGATGCACTACGACTGATTTGGTGATTTATTAGAGTGAGGCTTCACATTGTGACTGATTTGGTGATTGATTTGGTGATTGAGTGAGGATCAATGCACTATACAGTTAGACGTTTATACAGTCAGATACAGTTAGAAAGTTAGACACAGTTAAGACAAGTAGACAGTTCCACGGTCATACAGTTAGACAAGTAGACAGTTAGACAGCTAGACAGTTAGACAGTCAGTCAGCCAGACAGTTAAACAGTTAGGCAGTCACACAGTCAGGCAGTTAGACACAGTTGGAGAGTTAGACAGTTAGGCAGTTAGGCAGCTAGACAGTGAGACAGTTAGACTGCTGGACAGACAGTTGCACAGAGAGTTATTCAGTTTGTAGTACGATAGTCAAACAATTAGGACAGTTGGACAGGTAGTAAGACACTTAGACAGTTAGGAATGATTAGACACAATTGGACAGATAGACAGTCACACAATTACACAGTTAGGCAGATAGTGAGCCAGACAGTCAGACAGTTAGACAGTTCCATGGTAAAACAGCCACTTGCACAGAGAGTGATGCGGTCATGCAGTTAGACAGTTAGACAATCAGAACAGTTAGACAGACAGGCAGACAGATAGACAGACAGTTGCACAGTGATGCAGTTAGACATTTATCCAGTCAGAATGCCAAACTGCTGCAAAACAGTCAGGCCGTCAAGTATCTTATCAGATAGTGTTACCACAATGCTACAAACAGTCAGGCCATCGAGTATCTTATGATATAGTATTACCACAATGCTGCAAACAGTCAGGCCGACGAGTATCTTATCATATAGTGTTACCACAATGCTACAAACAGTCAAGCCATCGAGTATCTTATGATATAGTATTACCACAATGCTGCAAACAGTCAGGCCGACGAGTATCTCACCATATAGCATTACCACAATGCTACGAACTGTCAGGCCATCCAGTATCTTATCATATAATGTTACCAAAATGCTGCAAACCAGCCAGGCCATCGAGTTTCTTTCACAATGCCAAAGTGCTACAAAACAGTCAGGCCGTCGAGTATTGTATCATGTAACATTACCATAGTGCTACGAACAATCAGGTCGTCGAGTATCTTATTAGATAGTATTACACAGTGCCGAGAACAGTCAGACAGTCGAGTATCTTATCACATCATGTTACCACAATGCTGCAAACCAGCCAAGCCAGCGAGTATCTTATCATATAGCATTATTGCAGAGCTGAAAACAGTCAGGCCGTCGAGTATCTTATCATGTAATGATACCACAATGCTGCAAAACAATCAGGTCTTCGAGTGTCTTATGATATAGTATTACCATAGTGCTGCAAACAGTCAAACAGTCGAGTATCTTATCGTATAGCATTACCACCATGCTGCAAACAGTCAGGCCAATGAGTATCTTACCATATAGTATTACCACAATTCTGCAAACAGTCAGGCCGTCAAGTATCTTCTCATAGTATGACATTACCTCAATGCTGCAATGCTGAATGGGGAAATGACACGGTAAATGATCTTGGACTGACGATGGATAAGGGTAATAGCACTGCAAATGACCCTACGCTCACGAGGGATAACGATAATAACACTGAAAATGACCTTGCACTCACGAGGGATAAGGATAATAACACTACAAATGACCCTAGACTCACAAGGGATAAGGATAATAGCACTGCAAATGACCCTGGACTCACGAGGGATGAGGATGTTGACACGGTAAATGATCCTAGACTCACGAGGGATAACGATATTAACATTGCAAATGACCCTAAACTCACGAGAGAAAAGGATAATAACACTACAAATGACCCTAGACGATGGCTCAGGATAATAACACTGCAAATGATCCTAGACTCAAGGGGGATAAGGATGTTGACACGGTAAATGACCCTAGACTCACGAGGGATAAGGATAATGACATTGCAAATGACCCTAAGGTCACGGTCATTCCCCCAATATCAAGGATGAGATAACATTAGGATTCAGATATTTGTAGGATAACATGGGAATGCGGCTTCAGATAATTGCAGGATCACATGTAGTTGTAGAAGAAGGACAGTTGCGACCATTGCACGACAAGGTAACGACAATAACAAGAGCATCAACAAAAATAGCACTCATTGCAATAACAAAGGCACAGGTGAATGAGCGGGGTGGTGGAAGCTCAAAGTGAATGATCCTAGACTTGGGAAGGATAATGACACAGTAAATGATCCTAGACTTGCAAGGGATAGGGACAATAACACAATAAATGATCCTAGATTCACAAGGGGTAAGGATAACAACATAGTGCATGATCCTAGACTCACGAGGAATGAAGACAATAACACAGTAAATGATCCTAGACTCACGAGCAATAACGACAACTACACAGTGAATGATAATATCTGGCGGTGAAGCATCTTACCATAAAATATCGGCAAGATAACGCAGGGGGTCCTGATAGTGAAGCATCTTACCATAAAATATCGGCAACATAACGCACGGGGGTACTGGCAGTGAGCATCTTACCATAAAACATCAGCAACATAACGCAGGGGGTCCTGGCGGTGAAGCATCTTACCATAAAATATCGGCAACATAACGCACGGGGTCCTGGCGGTGAAGCATCTTACCATAAAATATCAGCCAAGTAACGCAGGGTGCTATGGCAGTGAAGCATCTTACCATAAAACGTCAGCAATGTAACGCAGGGGGTCCTGGTCGTGAGCATCTTACCATAAAAATTTAATATCGGCATTATAACGCAGGGGGTTATGATAATGATGTATCTTACCATAAAACTTCGGCAACAATAACGCAGGGTGCTCTGGCAGTGAAGCATCTTACCATAAAATGTCGGCCACACAACGCAAGGGGTCCTGGCAGTGAGCATCTTACCATAAAATATCAGCAATTTAACGCAGGGGGTCCTGGCGGGCAAAGGATCCTCGACTCACGAGAGATGAGGATAATAACAAAGTAAATGATCTTAGACTGACGAGGGATAAGAATGAGAACACGGTGAATGATCCTAGACTCACGAAAGATACGGATAATGACACAGTAAATGATCCTAGACTCACGAGGAAACAGGACATTAACACGGTAAATGATCCTAGACTCACGAGAGATAAGGATAATGGCATAGAACATGACCCTAGACTCATGACCCTAGACTCACAAGGGATGAGGATAACATCACGGCGAATGATCTTAAGACTCACGAGGGATAAGGACAATAACACAACAAAGGATCCTAGACTCACGGGAGATGAGGATAATAACATAGTAAATGATCTTAGACTCGCAAGGAATAAGGACAATAGCACAACAAAGGATCCTAGACTCACAAGGAATTAACCACCTCCCAAAAAAGCGAATTGATCATAAATAAAGCACATAATAATTGGTTTGAAATAGTTGAAAATAGTTGATGATCCACCACAAAAATCGCCGATTTAATTGATTAGTTGATCAATTTTTTGTTCATAAAAATCGAAAAGTTGTCCATCATGATATGAATCTCTCTTGTTTTTCATAATACACTAAAAATCACGCTCTTTTACAACCACTTTTATCTCATTTTACCATAAAAATTCGCTTATAATTGATAGTTGATTTGAGAGATTTTGACCGAAAAAAGTTGGGAAAAATAAGTCGCTTTTTTGGGAGGTGGTTACAAGGGATAAGGACAGTAACATAGTACATGATCCTAGACTCAAAAGAGATAATGATAATGACACAGGAAATGATCTTAGACTCACAAGGGATTAGGACAACAACATAGTACATGATCCTAGACTCACAAGGGATAATGATAATGGCACAATAAATGATCCTAGACTCACAAGGGATAAGGACAATAACATAGTACATGATCCTAGATTCACGAGAGATAAGGATAATAACAAAGTGAATGATCCTAGACTGACGAGGGATGAGAATGAGAACACGGTAAATGATCCTAGACTCACGAGGAATGAGGACAATAACACGGTAAATGATCCTAGACTCACGAAAGATACGGATAATAACACAGTAAATGACCCTGAGACCCACGAGGGATCACGCTAGTAACACAGCAAATGACCCTAAACCCACGAGGGATAACGCTAATAGCACAGCAAATATCCCTTAGACCCACGACGAGTAACGCTAGTAACACAGCAAATGGCCCTAGACCCTCGTAGGCTAACGCTAATAACACAGCAAATGATCCTAGACCCACATAGAGTAACGCTAATAACACAGCAAATGACCCTAGACCCACGAGGGATAACGCTAGTAACACAGCAAATGATCCTAGATCCACATAGAATAACGGTAATAGCACAGCAAATGACCCTAGACCCACGAAGGCTAACGCTAATAGCATAGCAAATGACCCTTAGACCCACAAGAGAAAACGCTAGTAACACAGTAAATGACCCTTAAACCCACATAGAATAACGCTAATAACACAGCAAATGACCCTAGACCCACATAGAATAACACTAATAGCACAGCAAATGACCCTAGATCCACATAGAATAACGCTAATGCCACAACAAATGACCCTAGACTCATGAGGGATAATGCTAGTAACACAGTAAATGACCCTAGACCCACAAAGGCTAACGCTACCACATAGAGTAACGCCAATACCACAACAAATGACCCTAGACCCACATAGAGTAACGCCAATGCCACAGCAAATGACCCTAGACCCACGAGGGATAACGCTAGTAACAAAGCAAACGAACCTATATGTAAAGGTTAGTTTGGTTTGTACTTAGATCGGACACATATGGTATAGTGGTTAGGTTAGTTTGTATTCTAATCAGACACATATGGTATGAGATTAGCTTAGTTTGTACTCTAATCAGACATATATGGTGCAGGATTAGGTTAGTTCGTACATAGATCGGACATACATGGTACAAGGTTAGCTTAATTTGTACTCTAATCAGACATATATGGCACAGGGTTAGGTTAGTTTGTACTCTAATCAGACATATATGGTTTAGGGGTAGGTTAGTTTGTACTTAGATCAGGCATATGTGGTACAGGGTTAGGTTAGTTTGTACTCTAATCAGAGGTATATGGTACAAGGTTAGGTTAATTTGTACTTAGATTGCACATACATGGTACAGTATATGTCGCCCTACAGCTATCTGAACCCTGATTGACATTTTACCTTGCAACTATCCGAACAGTAATGGATATTCCTCCTTGTAGCTATCGAGCCCTGATCAATATCTGACCCTACAGATCTGACCCTACAACTATCTACAATCTGATGGATATCTCACCCCACATGCAGCAGTACCAGCATCAGCAATACCAACAACAACAGCACCATCAAAAAGGCCAACAAGAAGAGTACTAGCAACAACAAGTACTAGCAACAACAAGTACTAGCAACAACAAGTACTAGCAACAGCAGTACCAGCAACAACATCACCAGCACCAGCAGCACCAGCAACAACACAGACCAGCAACAACAATGCCAGCAACAGCAGTACCAGCATCAGCAGTACCAGCAACAACAATGTTTTTAATGATACATGCCTTGTTTCGGAAGTTTTCTGTTTCTTTTTGGACTGTGTTGTCGATGATTATGCATACCAGCGACAATGTCGTTGCAAGGGGCCATACAGGTTCATATCACACACTACCATAAACGCAATTAGCGGCTGCAAGGGATCATACAAGTTCGTATCACATCACAGAATGAACACAGCTGGCTGAAAAGGATCATTTAGGTTCATATCATATCATACCATAAACGCAACTGGCGGCTGCAAGGGGTCGTACAGGTTCATATCATATCAGAGCATAAACGCAGCTGGCTGAAAGGGGTCGCAAAGGGTCATGTCATGCCGCACTCTCTCACAAATCATTCTTACTGCAATCATAGGGGGTCGCAATGGGTTGCACTCTTATGATCCACTCTTATTGCAATCATAGGGGTTCACAACAAGTCGCACTCTCTCACAAATCATTCGACCTGCTCCGAACATTGAGCTACACCCAGCCTGGTCTCGGAAACTGAGTGCTCATTCTACTCCCATGTTAAAAGAGATTTTACTCGCATGCACCCTGATATTCACTATACCTGATCACACAAGGCCTTTTAGAGGTCTGTTGTGATCAGATGTGGTGTATGTGGGCGGCGTACTTGAAGCATGGATGGGTCCCGCATCATTTGCTGTTGCATAGCTTGCATCTGCGCCTGTCGGTGCAATCAGTGACATCTGAATGCCATAACGCCACCAACGAGTTTCGGAAGCAACTACATCGATTTAGGATGAGTGATTGTTAGACCCAATCTCAGTGAGATCGTTATCGAGTCACAACATGCCAATCACGCTGCGCGATGGCCATGTTTGCGTCGCATGTTATCATTGGTAGCTGACCTGCATAGCAGGATCCTGCATCATTTGCGACATCACTACGCCTAGCCCTGCCATTCTGTCCCCACCGCCACCACCAACACCTCCAGGCCTCAGCAACCCAGCCAAGCCAGGCAGGCCTGCGACGATGAGCAGGAATGCATGGAGCAAGGCAGTGATAAAAGAGTAATTTAGAAATGCAGGGATCCACGCCGATTTCAGGGTTACGGTAGGAACTGAATCCTCACACAGCCCGACCACATTGCCAGGCAAAATGACAAATAAAATCCAGCTGACTCACTGTCTTTCTTGCCATTCATTCTTCAAAAGTCATTATGAGGCTGGAGGCGTCAGGCAGGCAGATCACGCGGCGGATGTATTCGCACGTTTTGTCTGACGCACCTTGCATGGCGGCACTTGGAGAAGCACCTGAAATGATGGGGGATCAGCCTGACAGGTTTATGATTTGGTTTACATTATCGCTGCGGCCTTAGAATCTAGAACAGCTGTGGGCGCCGCTGGAGCTGTGGGTGCCGCTGGAGGAACATGAGTGGAAGGGGCTGCGTCAGTAGGCACAGCATGCATGGCTGCCTGTGACCATTTCAGCCTAGCAGTTGTGGAAGTGGTGAAAAGCTGCTCTTGCGGGACGAAAGTAATTAGCAAGAACAATGAACAACCGAGACATGCTATGGGCACAAAACACATGAAACTGCATCTTCAGCTGATCTGCTGGTCTGAACCTATGATGAACGTGAATCAACATCCCCTGACCTTTAGCGCCGCATTAGCCTCAAGAAATATATGCCACAATGCCTGACGGTGGTTCACAAGGAATTGTAGTTGAAAGCTGTAGAAATTCACAAGCACCAACAAGGCAGACAGAATTCAGAACAAATTGAATTGTGAAAGACGAGCGTTCGACTGTGAAAAAGCTTATTGAAGATGGGCTGGGCTCGGGTCTAGCCTCTGAGGGTGTCATGATGAGTTTTGTCGGCATGCTGGGATCCAGCCCAAACCCGAGGGTCTTCATGATTGCCATGCCACCTGGGAGCTCGCCCGGAACACAAACTAGCTGAGCACTGTCCTGACACCGAACGAGGTGATACAAGTGGAGGTAGTAGGCTAAATTGCTTTGTTGAGCCGACTGTCATCAAGGCTGAATCTAGAAAAACATTGACACCCTCCAACAGAGTTGTAACCATCTCATGCAAAGCTTCACAAAGGCTTGGCAGTTTGATGGCTGGTGGTCGATACCGAATGCGAGTTTGGGAGAGGAATGCTACTGGTGTTACCATGGGTTCAAGAGGCACAGATCGATAAAGTGCACTTGAGGGGTTTGCCACTGTCTGATGCAGGAAAACCACTGCTGTTGAGAACTGTGAAGAATCACACCTAACAAGAGTCCAGGTCGGGGAGCCAGCAACAGTGAATTGCATGATGACCCTGCCCGCAGTTTTGTGAAAGCTTCTGCCCATGGCTTTGGACCTGTTCCTCAGCAAGTAACTGCGCTGCACGTTGCTCTTCAGCACGTTTCTTTTCTTCTTCTAGTCGCTTCTCTTCTTCTGCTTCCCATGCAGCAACGATGGCGCTGATCTCTACCTCGAGTTGATTACACTTCTCACGAGCTTCCTGTGCGTCTCGGACCTGAGGAGTGCAGTGAACACAGACATTCGAAACAGAGCGGCGACCAGGGCCCCGACTTTCTCAATCATCTTCGGGCCGAAAGTGGTGTCATCTGCGCGCCTTTTCAGCGACTGAGAGAGACACTGCATGCAAGACAGGGAATCAGAGACTGGTCAGTGCTCGATTAGAGGCCTCGAGATCCGCGAGAGATGATAACGTCACCCCTCTCGCAATTGTTGCCAAAATGCTGCTCTCCGGAACCGCTGGACTATGCACAATCAAAGCTCTTATGCAAGTGAGCCGAAGTGCAGCGACTGGAACGAGCGGCTGTGAACGCACGACAGTACAAGACGAACCGCATAAATCATTGTTAAATCGATGGTTGAGTTATTACCGTATAAGTGTACGCATAAGGGGATTAT
>Ga0099797_100806_pt1 | contig 18590 bp, 10 predicted proteins | sample Uncmet_Sort48C_1_FD_89871 | JGI IMG/M metagenome (GOLD analysis project Ga0099797, IMG submission 89871) | Marine eukaryotic communities from CALCOFI LINE 67, Pacific Ocean - C012_Sort48C_1 | ecosystem: Environmental > Aquatic > Marine > Oceanic | place: Pacific Ocean: Monterey Bay | collected...
AAGTCATGATCCTTTAAGGGATGGCCGTTATTCTTCTGTACGTCGGAAAGCTTCAAATTAGGCACTCTTCGCACACCCAAAAATTCGAACAGATTGTTGAAGCATATGTCACTGTTAGAGACGCAGTCCTCGTACGAGGAGTGGTGGATCTGACCAGGATACGTCACAGCGATCTCACGTAGCAACTTTTTCTCTCTCTCACAGCGCTTGAGAGTACCGGCGAAAGTTTTGGGATCGTGCTTGGCAGCCGTGACGTCTCTAGTGCTCGTACATTGAAGTGCACCCGTGCGGCAGTGAGACTTGTTAGACATTTTCTTGGCGATCAGGTCGATGGCTACGTCCCAACAGGACTGCCTGCTCTGAACAATGACGCGAATGTTCTGCGCGGCGGCGATATCGAGCAGACGTGGCGAGACAGTGCTTTCCAATACCTTGGGCGGGTCTGCTGCCAGAAGATAAGCTAGCGACGACGAATTCGTGTTTGTGTCCTGCCTAGCACCATCGCCAGGGCGCATAGGCTTCGCGAAACTGAAGAGCGATTCGTGCGGCCGAAGCGCTTTTCCATCAGAAGACAGACAACCGCTCGCTTTGTTGCAGAACCAGTTTGCCATAACTTTGAAGGCGCGCACGGGTTTCCTTGCAGGACACGAGCACGGCGCGATGTCAAGACTTTTCTCTGCCAGGATCCGAGTGCCGAGCGTGCTGTCAAGGTAATCTGCTAGAAGCAAATCTAGGACCTCTCGCTCGTTTGAATCCGTTTGACTGAGGGATCCATCATTTCGTCGCTTCTCCAACCATCTGCATATGGTTTCCTTCGGAGTGAATCTCTTCGGATCGTGCGCTGTCGCGCACGTGATTACTATTCCCGATGTCCCAAGTTGAACCGCAGCACGACCAAGATGAGCAAAAGCGCACGACGCTTTGGCGTGGTGCGAATTGACGCGTTTGATTCCCTCGTTGCCTGGATGCAACCCTTCCGCGAAGTATCCAGCCACACTCCCACCGCTTGCACATACGTCTGGATGCTTATCGAGTTCGCCCATCATCCAATCGACCCCCGCATGTGCAAGACTTATCACGAGCACCTTCGTAGGCTCTACTGCTTTCTCATCGTGCGTGCGTATCGAAATCTGATTTCCCGAAGCACCCACAGACGCTGGAAGCCACGACATCAGACTCGGCAACTGCTGCATCTCGAATGCCTCACCAAGGCTTTCGGCTGAGGTCATCTCCCACGGCTTGATCTTGCCATTGAAGTGCGCCACGGTGAAAGTTCTCGGCGACGAGGGCGTGCCCACAGAAAAGCCGACGTCACGATATACGAGAGATTCGGAAGAGCTCCCCGGAGATAGACCAGGCTCGTACGAGACACCATTGAATTGTTGCAAGAACACTGATTGTGATCCAAGACCGTCCACGACGACGCCTCGCGGGTGGCAACTTACCAACCCCGCCAGAGCTAGAACGGGCAATCCGAGTCCGTACTGGAGCGTCGACTCTTGTACAAGACGCCTCTTCATATTTGCTTTCACGAATCGCTCGTACCGCTTCGTCACTGCATTGTTTCGCCATTTTGCGAGATTTATGACCGCGGCACCAAAGTTCCACCGGGGAATCTGATCGAGATGAAGCTGCTGGCCGGTGATCTCACGAAAAGTTTTGTTGAGCTCGTCCTGGTACTTGCGTGGCCGACAACCCTCTATAACATCGCCACTGCACTCTCTTAACCGAAGACCGAGAACGTTAGAGGAGGTCAGGTTCTCACCGCTCTTGATGACGTTGATGCGTAGTCTTCGATCGTAAGTGTACCCGTCACACGTGCCCGTCACAACAACGGACGCCGCGGATGCGGCCATCTGGCATGATCGCGCGGCATCATGGTCGACGAGTACTCCCAAACTCTCTTGGATGATGACGTCATCATCGAGGAGGACGATTCTCTCAGTGTCGGCGAAAGCAGAAAGATGGGCTAGATAGAAACGCATATGATTGAGCGCGTTGGCGTGCTTGAAGTACTCGAGATCGCGAGGCGGCATGCGTAGAGTCACATCGTGAAAAGCCCACTTTTTGAAAGATTGACTTGAGCCAGCCGTTGACCACAACCACGTCGGGGGAATGCCTGACTCGGTGAGCTCCTTCTCCAGTCTATCTAAAGGAAGCACTGCCAGCTCCACGTGTGAAGGTAGATCTTGTTGTCCACCAGATATTTGGTACCGGTAGTCATCTGAAGGAGCGCCATCACTCTTCGACGCATATGAGCTGCTCTGCACCTGTCTTCTTTCTGCTTCCCATGCAGAGTGCCCCGCAACTCCTTCCATCACCCATGTGGCGAGAGACACAGCGTACTCATCGTACTTCTCGTTTGAAGTTATTACACGCATGCGAAGTCGACGCGATGGATCGGACCGAGCGACGAGCGACGCGAGCGCGATCACCAGACCCTTTGTTCGATCAGACAGCACGACGACATCTACTGCGTCTTGAGCGAAATGTGAGAGATTACATGCGTCTTTGCGCTTGTAGTTTGCACTGCTGGCGTCTCTCGTCGCGAGCATCTCGAGGAGCGAGTCGCCCGCGATACTCTGCTGCCGCCGTTCCTCCTCCTCGCGCACAAATCCGTCCACTTTGTCACCGTCACTTGTCCCAGCTGATAAGGTTGTGTCCCCGCCTTCTTCAGCTATCGCTTTTCTCTTCGCACTTTCCACCGCCTCTCGTACGGCAGTGTCCAGCTGCTCTCTCGTGTACATCGCCTGTGAGCGATAACACGTCCCTGACGAGAGTTGTTGCGAAGTCTGAATTCCTCGACCGACGACCCAACCGAGCATAATTGCCAACAGAAGCACGAACGTCGTCTTTAATCCTCCTCTGCGACTCCATGACGACGACGCCTTCGACAAGGATGAGGCATTGGAATCGCGATGACGAGACTGGCTCGGGATCATCGATCGAGAGGAGAACTGCTCGAACATCGATGCCGAATACAAAGAAGATCTTCTTATCCAAAGGAATGTTAAATCATCCAAGAAAGTATTTTGTTTCTCTCACCCCACTCTTCCCGTCCAAATCTCTCGTTCTCTCTCAGGTCCGCCTCACCAACCCCGTTCCAAAGGCGTTACAACACTCCCCTTACGCTCACCACATCACGCCTCCCTCTTCCTCACTGAATAGACGGACATAATGTAGCACTGTCAAAACGCTTCGCGAAACACACAAGATCTCAATCAGTACTACACTTGTCCTTGTTCGCTAGCTCGGGAATGGTACCTACCTACCTTAGTACGCCCCGACCCACTGCTTCTGTTGCTCTGTGTGACACAGATATCCAAAACACATTGCTGTTTTATTTGTCATACCCGGTACACACACACACGCGCAAGGCATATATGAAACATATATACATAGACATAAAAGACATACGGTCGTCGTACGCGGTTGATTTGGAATGGCGGTCGTCGTGCAGACGAAACCGTGGGGCACGTTGCCTACCAGATTCAAAGGACGTTTGAAGCAGCTTGCCGTGGTGGTGGTGGTCGTCATCGCGTCGACGTTTGCGCTGGTCGTTGCATTCGCGCGTTGGTTTGTGCTCATTCCCAACGTGGCGACAAATACAGATTGTGGTCATTTGCGAAGCGTGCCCAACAATAATAATAATAATGATTATAATTACAATCCTCTTGAATCTTTTGCGGAGAATCACAAGGGACGCGTTGTGTGGAAATGGCCGTCGTATTTCGAGATCTACCACCGAGAGCTTGCAGCGCTGCGAGCGTCGGCGCAGTTTGAGAGACGCAAAGTGACGCTGGTTGAGATTGGCGTCAACACTGGCGGAGCCATAGACATGTGGAGAGACTATTTCGGGGAAGAGAATCTAGTATATCACGGCATCGATCTCAACCCATCGACAGCATCGCATCGTGACGAAGCTAACAAGGTGTACATTCATGTGGGCTCACAGGATGACGGAGAGTTTTTAAGCAAGGTGGTGCAATCTGTGGGGCAGCCAGTGGACGTTATAGTGGACGACGGGGCTCATTTGGGACGGCTCACTATCGTAGCCTTCATGCACCTGTGGAGTGCGCTGCGTTTTGACGGCGGTCTGTACCTTGTCGAAGATCTCCAGTCGCAAGGGGTCGACATCTTTCCCTTTGCATCACGGGCAGCGATCACGATGAACGCGTTGGACAAGCAGCGCGCTCCCGAAAATGATGGCCCTTCTGACAAAGAGTGCGCGCTCGAGAGCGACGAAGATGGCTTTTCCCCAAGACTGCGTATCGATAACTTCTGTCGAGAGGCTTTTCGTGTGACAGCGTATCATGCCATTGTCGTGCTGGAGAAGCGAAGAATGCCGCAAAATCCCAAGCCACCTCGCATGTACGGCAGCGTCAACTCCTCTGATGAACATCCGCAGGCCTACCGCAAGGCTAAGTGGTGGCAAGATATCGCGCGAGAGGAGAAGGCGCGTCCAAATACTAAGCGAAACAACGCGGAAATGGTGCGTGGCTCTCATACGGCTGTTGAAATTGAAGGGTGGAGAACCGCTCATACGGCTGTTGAAATTGAAGGGTGGAGAACCGGTTATGCTGCTCAGCAACGAAAAAAACAGCTGCATCGCCCAGTGCTGCTTCCGCCTATCATGTATCGCAAGGATCTTGGCATACTGCTTGAGGCCGAGGGCAAGCGCAAAGGAGTGGAACTTGGCGTGAAGACTGGGCAGTTTTCCGAAATTATTCTTAAAGAGTGGAAGAGCTGCGAGAGTTATCTCCTTGTGGATGCGTGGCGACACTTGGATAATTACGTGGACAAAACAAACTTTATGAACGACGAGCAGGACGCCAACATGCGTGCCACCATGTCGCGACTGAGTGATTACCACGACATCCTCGACGTCTGTCGTGACTTGACCTCCGCGTGCGTACCTAAGGTGAAAGACGATAGCCTCGACTTCGTTTACGTGGACGCTCGCCACGATCGCGTTGGAGTGGGTGTGGATATCCATGAGTGGTGGTCGAAACTTCGAGTTGGGGGAATCTTAGCCGGGCACGACTATGGTAAGTCCGTGCGTCTATCTGATAGACTTGACGGAAATCGTTTCTCTCTTCCCCTCAATTTATGTATCGCTGACTCCCTTCTCATGAACTTCTCTCCTTCTTTGTGTCTTGAATCACGCACGCTGTCACCTCTCTATGTCCTCTGCGGACAAATCTCATCGATTTCGACAGTCACGCAGAGCGACGGTCCATTCCAAACTGGACAAAACTGGACCATAAACGCCGATGGCACTGTCGACAGCTCGGGTCTCGCAGTGGTTGGTGCAGGTAAGTTCGTAGTTATTTGCCTTTCTCTCTCTGCATCCGCCCCAGTATGAAAATATATATTGCGCTGACAAACACATCTCACACGCTTGATCGATCTCAGTAACGAACTTTGCGAGAGAGATGGACAGACAAATCGTAGTGACGTATCGCGAGCGTCGATGGAATACATGGATGATACGCAAATGATGACAATTTAAGAAGAACAGTACAATACCCTGATCAACCGAAAGTCATAAAAACCGAAATTGAGTGATGAGGCAGGCGTGTCAAACCCAAACTTACTTTGTAATATCTCTGTGTATGACTGACGTGTCATTTTTATTTATTCTTGTTATTGAGGGCAGATATGCCGACAAATTGAAATTATGAAATACGAAAAAAGATATTAAAGGTAGGCTCACAAACAAACAAGTTAAACTCAAGTCAAACTTTGTCACAGAACTGGAGTAGGTGTGGTGGCGTTCGTACAACGCGGTAGGTGACGAGGATTGGGATCGACGGGTATTTTGCTTGCGTGCGAAGTTACGGCACAAACACGGGGAGAACATAACTAACTTGGGAAAATTTGAAGAAAACGAACGCTCGCGTCGTCGTCGTCGCGCTGCTCGCTCGCTCGCGTCATCATTGCTCGCTTGCTTGCTTGCTAGCTTGAGGTTAGTACGAGCACATTACAGTCAAAAATGCCAGCTGAATTTGGAGCAATGCTATCGGGTCTGGTTGAATTGCACCATGTTGGCGATTATTGTACCTCGGTGGGTTACTACGCCTCCCTCTTCGCTGTGGGTGCTTATGCAGTCCAAATGGTGAGAGTTTGGACGACTGGTGCAGGTAGATACAGAAGATTCGCTGCGTCGATGGAAACTATGGTCGCGATTGTGTTGAGCGTCTTGTGCTGCGTCACCACGTTGGCCATCGATCGATCGATAGTGTCCTCTTCCTTTGAGGGAATCTTGGCGCGAGTGTTGTGTGTTATGGTCAATGTGTTGATGTTCAGAGACTCTCTGGAGCGGGTGCTGGAACCCGGAGATTTGGCACAGACGACATCGTCTTTGGGCTTCCGTCTCCCAGTGTTTCAACAGTTCTTTGGAACATTCTGGAATATGGATAAATTTCACGAGATGAACATGGGAGCATGCGACGAGATAAGATATTTGGCCACGAAGAGTGGTAAACCACCTGCTGTACCTTTGCGATGGGCAGCAGAAGCTGACTGCGTCGGCGGAACTGATGCCGCAACGCTCTGTCCTTTGACGCAAACGAAGGGAGATCCTAACGCGTGTCCGATGGGAGCCAAGACTGGCAAGGCTGCTGAGTTGCCGCGTTGTCACCACAGAACGTTTCGTGCAGTGCTGCCACAGCAGCCACTCTTTAGATGGTCGCCAGCAGAGGCAGAGTTCACGCACTTCATGGATCCAGTGTGTGTGAAGCATATGCTCTCTGGAAGTGGTTTCGAGAATTTGTACGGCAAGGGCGCAGGTTTTCGCGAGATTTTCGGTGATATGTTAGGTGAAGGTATCTTCAACTCTGACCACGTGGACGATAAATCTCACTGGCGCTTGCAGAGAAAGATTGCAGCGTACGAATTCTCTGTGAGTCGTTTCAAAGATTTCGCAGCAGGAGAGATTGCCCATCGTGCATGCAACATTGACGCTCTGCTGATGAGAACTATGAGTGAAGCGAAGGCTCTTGGAACGAACGCCACAATTGACGCGCAAGATTTATTTCAGAGGTACACTCTCGATGCAATCTGTGGGATAGCTTTTGGCACCGACGTCGATTCTCTCACCTCCACGTCTACCTTCAGCGCCGCTTTCGATGAAGTCACAGCCCACACTGTGAGCAGGACGATGCGACCATTTTGGAAGGTGCAGAGATTCTTCAATATTGGTGCGGAGGCGAAATTGAAGAAATCATTGACGATTGTGCGAGAATTCTGCGACAATGTCGTAGCTGCGCGCAGAGCGAAGCCTCAGGCTGAGGTAGAGTCACAGAACGATCTCTTGAGTCGGTACATCGTCGCTGTCGATGCCAGCAATGCGAGCGATGGTCGCGTCACTGCCGCTGGTCTCGACGCACAGGGAGTGCGCGGGGACGCTGCAGTGGCCGTCAAAAAAGTTCGTCTCCACTTGCCCGGTGCAGATGTGGAGAATGGCAATGACTCGAACATTGTCGAGGTCGATGACAGCTCGAAGGCAAGATATCTCAGAAACGTAGTGACAAATTTTTTGATCGCTGGGAGGGACACCACTGCGAACGCGCTGACGTGGACATTGTGGCGACTGAGTCGCAATCCCGAGTGCATGCGAAAGTGCAGAGAGGAGGCCGTGAAGGTGCTGGGTGAGGATCTGGAGAGTCCACCGCAGATTACCTATCAGGTCATCAAAAGTCAGATGCCATACACACACGCGTGCTTTCTCGAGACATTGCGTCTCCATCCTAGCGTTCCTTGCGACATGAAACAGTGCGCAAAGGACAACGTGATGCCAGATGGAACCCGCGTGCGAAAAGGGTCGTGGGTCAGTTTCAACAGCTACGTCATGGGCAGACTTCCAGAGCTGTGGCCAGAGCCCTTGTCTTACAGACCAGAGCGATTCTTGAAGTTGACGGACACTGGTGACTTTGTGTGCCACATTCCATCGCCGTACCACTTCACAGCGTTCCAAGGTGGACCCAGAAGGTGTATTGGGGCTGAGCTGGCACGTCTCGAGGCTGTTGCTGCCATAGGAACGATAACAAGAAGATGGTGCCTCACTCCAACAGTGTACAACACAAACACGGAGCCACCCTTCGCTTGGTCCATCACTCTACCTATGGCAGGAAAATTGATGTGTGAGGTGAAGAGGGCGTAAGGAATTCGATTTCATGTGGTGTGGTGGTGCAGGTACTCACTACTCAGCACTGTCTGTATGGAACAATTGATTATGTAATGTGATCCAACCTTTTTTTTCGAAATTCCCCTTTTTGTTTGTTTGTTTGTTTGTTTGTCTTCCTTTTATTTTATTTTTATTATTTTGTGCAAAGTCATTGCAAATGCATCATCATGCTTCTTTCTTTATCTTCTTCAATTTATTTACCGTATCAAGGATTGGATTTCATCATCCATCCATCCATCCGCAGAATAATACTACTAGATACTAGATACGAGATAGATAGATGATTGCATCATCATTTTCATGCGTACCACACCACCCACCTTACCTTGGTAGAAGTGAGGCGAGCGACGACAAACACAACCAGTTTTCTTCTTTTACATTTTGATCTCTTTATTATCATTATTATTTTTTAAAAAATCACTCACGTGCGAACAAACAAACAAAGTGTCATTCTTTTGCTGTTGAGTCGTTGTCCAAAGTAAGTTCGTTGTTCGTCGACACTCACTCCTTCACAAAAGCAAAGAACAAAAACAACGCCATGGCTGCGTCGCTTCGATGCTCAGCAGTGCTTGCGAGCCGGGCAGCACTTGCTGGACACCGTGTACGTGGATCTCGTGTATGCCACAGACAAGCGCCGCGTAGAACGCATGCCTCTATTAAAGCTGATGCCGAAGCGAGCACGGATTCAGGTGCGTTTTATCACGACTTTTATTTGTGTATTATAATCATTGTCATTTTGTTGAGATAGAAGAGCGTCAAGGAAGGATGAAAACAAACAAGCACCTAGTGGTGTAGGAGGGAGGTTGAGGGAGGTGTTCCCCGACGGACCAAAAACTCAATGCAATAAATGCAAAACGACAACAAAAGCAAATAGAAACCCACGTGCGTGCCTCCGTCGTGGTTGGATGTGGATGTGGATGTGCCTCTTCCTTCTTTTGTATTTTATGTATGTATGTACAAAGGCAATGAACAGTGCGCGCTCCTTCGAACCTTCCTTGATCTCTTTCTTTCTTATTATGTTTCTTTGGTTTTGGTTTTGGCGACGCATCCGCATGTGTGTGTTTTGCTCGCTCGAGATGGGTGAGGTGCCTGGAGGTTGTGCGGGGCCAAGGAAGGAAGGAAGGAAGGAAGGAAGGAAAGGAAGACACACAACCAAAAAACCCAATGACGAAGCCCTCCTTCCCTTTTTTTTTTTGTTTGCGTTTTTTTTTCTTCAATACTTTTTGATAGAGAAACCATCCACTATTTTCGTATTTTCTTAAAAAAAAAAAAAAAAAAAAAAAAAAAAAACATACATACATACATTACAACATACATTTTTAGTATCACGCCCCACCACCCACCTCACCTCACCTCCAGGGGAAAGGAAAAAAAAATCAAATCAATCATTGCATCAATCAATCTTCATTCATCATAGAAATTATTATTTGTATACAAAATGTATGTGTTTTTTATATATCAATGATATGTTGGTTGGTTTCTCATTCGAAAACACAAGAACAACAATACGAAAAACACAAAAAAAAAGCCGGATAGCATAGCGAGGGTGGCGTTCGTTTTCGCCCTATCAAAATGCACGCGTCTGCGTGTAGGCGAATGTGGAGCGCTCGTGCCAAGTGGATAATGCAATTTTATGTGGCTGTTTGGCCAGGGAGGCAAAACAACAACAACCCACTTCTTCTTTCTTTCTTTCTCGTGTGTGTGTGTGTGGTGTGTGGTGTCTCCCTCCCTCTCCCTCCTACCGACCGAACATCCATTTATTATTATTATTATTATTATTATTATTATTATTATTATTATTATTTTAAAAAAGGCAAATAAAGCATGCATGCACACAGCTCGGTCATGTTCGTCTTAGAAAATGAGACGACAACCAGACCTTGTTGTTTGTTTGTTTTTGGAAAGGAAGGATGGATGGATGGATGGAGGGATGGTTTGGAGTATGAAAAAAGAAAAGGTTTGTGCTTTGGTTGTTTGTTCCTTCGTGGTTGTTGTGTGTTTCTGTTGCTCATTCATTCATTCATTGCTCGTCGGTTGGTGGTAACCTTTTGGGGTTTGGGGTTTGGCTGGCGATTGGTTGGTTGGTTTGTGCACAAATAGAAGAAGAAGAAAAACACCAAGAAGCCCCCCACCCACCCACACACACACAAAAAAAAAATGTATATAATAATTGCACACATGGAATCTTTTTTTTTCCTTGTTTCCCCCCATTGCATTGCATTGCATTGCATTGCATTGCATTGCATTACAATATTTGGGGGGTGTACGTACCCGTACAGTACCCGTAAGTGGGTGACATGACAACCATGCTCCTCTTTCGTTAATTGGAGACTTTCATCAATGCAATGAAGCTGACAATGGTATCAATTTTCTATCGATGTACGATATCGTCGTCGATCAAAAAAATCAATCGAATGGGTATTTATTTATTGTGTGTGTACTGTATGTTTCCCGTAGCTATGGTCGTTACTGATGCAAACTTTGAGGAGGAGGTGTTGAAGAGCCCTGTACCTGTACTGGTTGATTTCTGGGCCCCATGGTGTGGTCCATGCCGCATGATTGCACCGTTGATTGATGAGTTGTCACGCGAATATGACGGTAAGCTCAAGGCGGTAAAGCTCAACACTGATGAAAGCCCAAGCGTTGCGACAGAGTATGGCATTCGTAGCATTCCAACCGTGATGATCTTCAAAGGTGGTGAAAAGATGGATACTGTTATTGGTGCCGTACCAAAGAGCACGCTCACATCCACCATTGAAAAGTATCTGTAAGAGACCACGCCCTCGGGGGAAAGATGGTCGGGGTGCGCGTGGTGTTGGTTGGCTTAATTGATTATGAGTGAAATATAAAAAAGAGAGATGCGTGGGCTGGGGATAATGTGATGTTGGGCTGCAAGAACTTCCGTTGTATGTGCATTGGAACATGGATTGGCGTCTGTGATGAATTGCCAGTCTTCTTCGTGATTGCATAACACATTTGCAAACTCATTTGAGCATTATAAAAGTTGGCCACGTTACGTACTTTCTCTTACCTTCATTGTCGTCGCTCCTTTTATTTTATGGTTCCTGTTCTTGTTCTTGTTGTTGTTGTTGCTGCTGCTGTAGATGTTGGTGGTACAAAGTGACAAATTGCTCTTGCCTCCGCGATTCCAACGCACGCGAACATCGAGATCTTCTCACGCTCGCTATTGCTCCTTGCGGACTGTTCTCCCGTCCTTCGAGCAAAAGCAAACACGCAGCGAGGGTGCCAGCTCTTCCAACTCCACCTCGACAGTGCATCGCTACATTAAGACCACCTTTCAACTGTTGCAATATTGCCACGAGGCATTCATGTGTTTCTTCGACTGATTCAGGTGGCGCCATCTCGATGATTGGATACTTCATGATTGAAACACCAGCGTCATTGAAGGCTGCATCGTACTGCATTGCATTGATGCATGCATGCACGCACGAGAGATCGGGTGGACAAGTAAGTGAGGCGGGAACACGAACAAAACGGATTTCAAGTCAGTATACACGCAACATCGTGTCTTGCTCATCGCGTCTTCGATCGTCAATTTCATTCTCATCAACGTTACGCACCTCTTTTTCGTCAATCCCTAATCCTCTGAGTTCGTATTCACTCAACAAACACACAACCGTGGTGATATTGAAGTGGCATTTCAGCCTCTCGACGTCCATTCTCATATTTCTTTTCCACTGGATGCCATATCGAACGACGTTCTTTCCCGGACAATAACAAAGGCCAAGCTGACCCATGCTGCTGCTGTTGGCCGAACGTCCAACGTACGCATCATCACCGTCAACAACGTGAGAAGCATCATATTCAGCATCGTTATTACGTTGTCGTTCTTGCCGTTCTTGTTGTTCTTGTTGTTGTCTTTGCAGTTGCTGTTGTTGGTCACACCCACCTCCGTTGTGGCAGCGCTGCTGCTGCTGTTGAGCGCCACCAGCACACCAACTGAGTGTGATTGGATGCGTCTCAGACGTTCGCATTTTGGCGCCTTTCTTTGCAGCCTCTTTCACTTTGGCAGGTGGATCAATCGTCCACATTATTATTATTATTATTATTATTATTATTATATGTTATCGATTTTTCTGACGATAGTTGTACCATCCATGTGAATGTGTTACAACAGTGACAAGTACAAACAACACAGCTGGCACAGCGAGCCAGCCAGCTTCGTGGGCTCTCGCAGCCCAGTGAGTGGAGGGTAGTCGACACACACACAATAAGTCAATCGCAATTTACATGTAAGTAAGTATTAGTTCATTAAAATCAAGTATGAGCGTGCCTAGTCTCGTCTCGTCGTCTTTTTTATTTAGTTCATCCTTAAGTGTGCCTTTGACATTTTGTTGGTATTGTTCTTCTTCTTCTTGGCGTTGTTGTTGGTGTTTGTGGCATTCTTCTTCTGCGTTTCGAATGGTCTTTTGACCCCACCACTTTTCCCACCTTTCTTTCCTTTCGATGCTGCGATATCCTCTTCGACTTTCACAGGCAAAGGAGACACGACATCAGCCATGCTTTCATCCGCGCAGAAAGATGTCCGTCCACCACATTGCTGCACGCCAGGCAATGGATTACCTTCAAACACTACGTTGAGACCACCGTGCAGCAGTCTCCTACGACGACGACGACAGTGACGACGACATCCCCCTGCTGGAGCATTCTTCGCAGCAGCATCAGCAGTCTTCGTTTCTATTCCTCTCTCATCATCATCATCATTATTATCTTCTTCTTCTTTTTTGGGGGGTGGGAAGGGAACGGTACTACCCACATCACCATCTTTTTTTTTTGTTGCTTCATGACTTTCTTCACCTCTACTACCACCACCACCACCACCACTCTCATAATAATTGTCAGCTTGGTGCTTCGGCATTGCTGTTGTTGTCGTTGTTGCTGTTGGCGTTGTCGTCGTTGCGGCGACGACTACTTGTTGTTGTTGTGCTTTTGCTCGTTTCATGAACTTCATGTTTTTGATTCGGTCAGAGAGACCCATGATGATAGATAAGACGTTTCTTGCACAACAAGGCTGACCACGATGCGCGAGCGTATAGTTATTAGTAGATGCTAATAACTTCTCATGCACATGTGTATGTATGTGTGTGTGCTGCTTACCTATTGTGGTCCTTCCTTTCCTTCTCTTGCTTAGGGTGCGCTCGCTCTTGAAGTGTCACTCACTCACTTGGTCGGGTCGATCGGATCGCTTTGCCACACCCAAGTCAAGTCAGCCAGGCAGCCACCAAGAGAACACACTCACACACACACGGCGTATGCTGTTGATTGAAAAGACGACTGAATTGACGACTGGAAAATTATAATAATAATAATAATAATAATAATAATAATAGAAAAGAAACAAAATGCACAACCAACTACCGTTTGCTGCTGCTTCATTGTTGCGCAACAACGTTGCTGCTGCAGCTGCTGCAACGACATCAACAACGACGAAGATGATGACACCAACAACAGCGGCAGTGTTGGTAGCAACAACAGCAGCATCAGCCTCAGCTGTGCTGACGACAATGACTCCATTGCGTGGCGATAGTTCTCAACACATATTGTATGGCTTTGCACTTGGAAGGGGGGCAATGCACGCGTCGTCGTCAACACCGGCGTCGTTGTCTTCTTCTTCCTCGTCGTCAGCATCCTTGGTGTTGAAAGAGTACAATATTCGTCAGCATTCGTTGCTTTCGTGGACTACCCGACGGAATGTGCTGATAAGTTTGATGCGGGCGAGCGCTTTAGAAATATTGCCCATGCTAGAGAACTGGTTCAAAGAGATCGCCGAACTTGGAGAAGAAGCGCAGAAGAACGAAGAAGAGGAATTGCCTCCATTGCCACCATTCCCAGACTTGAAGCCTGCTTTACCACGCATTGCGCGATTGTTTTGCAGAGATGCTGCGACTGTTACTCTGAGAAGGTGCTACGAACGATTGGCGGAAAGATATCTGAGTCAAAGGTTGACGTGGAAGCTCATTAAGGATCTACCAGACAGTGCAGTGCGCAAGGCTGCAAGACACTCGTCGTCTGCTATAGGAGTTGCGGAAAGTAATGGCTTGAGGAGGAGGTTGCGTGCGCCAATGCTCATGCTCAAAACGACAGTCCGAGGGGAATTGTTGGCAATATTGGCATCGGTATCAATGACGCAGACACTCGATTCTATTGCACTGTTAAGAGCGCTTAAACGTGGTGAGCGCACTTGCTCTGAGTGCATGCGTGCGTACAGTAGACGCACACTGCGTACGTTAACCACTGCTGCAACACAGATGATAGGTTCGGCACTTGGCGCCTTTCTTGGAACATGTGCTAAGCCAGGGAGAGGAACGTTGCTTGGCGTGGCAATAGGGAACGCGTTAGCAGGTCTCGCAGCTGATGCTTTCTGGGCTCTGCCTCCTCCTACTCCTTCGAAGAAGAAGTTGGACAACAACTAATAATAATCAACGAGAGGAAGAGGCAGGAAGGATGGAGGACCCGTGCCTTCTTTTAATTTTCCTCTCTTATTCATTCCCATACCGACGACGACAACCACCAAAGACATCATTTATATACTTTAATAATCATTTATTATTCTTTCAAAACGTAAAATTATACAAGTCCTGCAGCTCTTCTCGCTTGCTCTTTGAATGCTTTTGAAATCAGTGGAGCGTCTCCTCGTTCCCGGAAAGGGTTGCACGCTGCTGCCATGTATGCCAAGTGCAGTGCTTTGAAACGCTGCATTGCCTCATTGTCGTCCAAGGGGCACCTATCGTCAACGACTAACAAAAATTTAATCCACGTCGCAGTCATATATCCATACACGATGTGCTCTTCTGTTGGGAACAACACCCCCAAGTAACTCTCCATTGATGATGAGCTACCGCTCGATGACGTTGCTGCTGCCTGCACTCGTTCTTCAACAACATCAAGCGCTCCGTAACAAATGTGGTGAAATTGCAGCTCTTGATCACGATCACAACCATCGAAGCATTCGATAAACATAGCACCATTCTTTACATTTTCATTTCGTTCCGTTGCGTTGCGTTCGAAATATGCGTGCGTCAGACAACAACAACAACAACAACAACAACAACAACTCATGAGCAAACACACAAAAAACCACGTACATCTCTTCCGACGATCGCCACGCACTGCACAGGCGGAGGCACGCCAGAGGCCATTCCACTCAATCTAATCTATCTATCTATCTATTTACTGCGTTTTCGCTTGTGGATGGGTTGGCACGGAATGAATGTGAATTTTTCAAGGATGTCTTCTAAAGACCAGTCTTGTATTCCTCTGGTATAGTTGGAGGGAATGACACAAGTGCAAAACAGAACACGACCAAAGCTAGCGCTAGCTAAAAAAAATGTGAGACATGCGATAAACGGAAACGAAAACAATCCTCTCCTTCGCGTGTACATATCTCGAACGAGAACACAGTTTAAACTTATTTTATTTCACACACTGACATGCTACACATCATACATACAATCAGATCATCGTTCTTCGAAAGCCGCCGCCATTTCGCGAGCTGTGCGTATCCTCATCATACATATTGCTGCATCATCATCACCTTCTGGAGCTCGATCCGTCGATGTCAGATACGTGCCTGCAAGCGATTGAAGAGCGGTGTCAAGAAAGCACAACGGCGCATCTTCAATGACGAAAGCAATCAATTCGTTCCATAATAAATCTGATAATGGTCCCCGCGCGATCACGACACATTTTAAGGTGCGAATGGTACGAGTGCGGTCAACATCAATAGCTTCTTCGCCATAATCAGCTTCTTCACCTGAAGAAGCTGCTATAACGTAGCTGTTGGGACGCCACGGTAAAATGAGACGAGCGCAAACCAGCATAGCTGCAGCACAGCGGTGCCAAGTTGGTTGAAACGATGTAGTTGCTGACGATCGCCACGCTAAATCAACAGCAATTCGCCGAATTTGCTTTACCTTTCCAGCAATTGCGTAAGGCGAGTTAGCGGACACCGCACGCAGCAGTTCAGAGCAGCAAGCGGACGTCTCGGCAGCAAGCATCGTGTACTCTTCAATTTCTTCTCCACCATTCTCGCGCAGTGAGCAAAACCGCTCAATGGGACCCAAGAGCACGGGAGCAACTGCTATTGGATAATTTTCGCACAAATTGCCCAATGCCTCAATTGCTGCTTCAATACCGTGCACAACAAACGCTTTTGGGGAACTTGACACCAATACATCAATGATGGCCTGAGCGAGCAATTTAGCGCGACCAGGTGATATCGCAATGGCGTTTTCTGGCGGCGCAAAACGACCACACAACGATGCTGCTGCAAATCGCACAGCCGCACAAGAATTAGACAGAGCGCAGCACAGCTGCGACGGGGGAACAGGCCATTGAGTATGCTCACGCAGCGATATGGAATTGACGTTGCCGTCCTTGGGAAGAGCATCCTCAAATGTTGGCTCTGCCGAAGACGCGTTGACGATGATCCAATCAGCGTCAGCGTCGGCGACATCAGCAGTGAGATGCCTTGAAATGACATCGTCACGCATACGTTTCAAAGGTCTTTGATTTTGATCACCCCCATCGTCATTATTACGGAACAACGTGTTTGCTCTTTCTTTCGCTGCGTTAAGTGAAAGATGAGCATCGCGAGCGACGCGACGCAGCTCATAACTCAACTCAATTGGGGAAGCTGCACTGACCACGCTGCTTGAGAGCACGCTTTCTGCTGCTGCTTCAATTCGATCGAATGCTCTGGCAGAATTTGAATACATTGACGCTGTGCCATCACTCTCATAATGGCGTGCATTCGTGTGCATTAGTTCATCAAAGCGAGCGTCTGCAAGAGCGGCACGAAGATGCGTTAGAGATATAAGTACATCATCTACGTTCCCGCAAAGGCTTGCAGCAAAATCTTGTAAAATCAATACGAACCATTCACTGCACTTACCGGGCGACCATGGATTCGAAAATTCAACATCATTGTCGCCAACAGTATAATTCTTGTCGTCGTCGCCCAGCGACAAGATAGCAGCGTTGGCTAACTTATCAAACAAGATTCGCCCTGCAATCGATGCTGTTGAACGAGGAGCATCACTTTCTTTTGGCGTCCCATGCTCTTTAATGGCAGCAAGAGCGACGGCGCGTCGCTCAGGTCGAGGCACTAGCGGGGCCAGCGATGGCCAAATACGCGCATCTTTACCAACGATATCAATAAAGTCACGTTGAGACATCACAAGCGGTGAACCCAGCAATGCACAGTCGCTGCTTACGCGGCAAAGCATTTGGAGGGTAGTCACAGCAAATGCGGTTGCGATTTCATAGCGCATCGATCGCAGCACCGCAGGGAATACGACATCAGCTAATCTATTCGCTGCAAGGGATCCGCGGAGGTTGCGCTGTTGATCCTGTCCTATGGCACCCTCGACTGCTATGATCTCGCACTCTATGGCTTGCAATGTAGCATGCTGAATAATTCGCCAAGGCAGCGGACGTGGATGGCCGGGCTTGAACTCATCCGCTTCCTTCTCATCTTGTTCCTTGTAAGTGGATCCACGCGCGTCGCCCCCCCATTTTTCTAATATTGTGCGCGCTTCAATTTGACATAACGCTCTGACCAGCATGTCACCTATCGCCGCTTGCCAAACAACATCATCGACATCATCACCGTTCGTAGAAGCAAGAGAGCTTTCTACGGAGAGATCAGACATAACTACGCCAGCAAGTCCTTCGACATCCATGATACCATCTCTATCTGAGTTGCTGCTACAACTGCCTTCAGCTCTATCAAGATCATCTATGAGCGCCAGCAACCTCAACAGGCGTCGAGTACGCACAGAGACTTGCGACGTACTCGATAACGTATCAATTTCTCTGCCTGTGGATCTACTTGTCATGGTAGGCGTCCTGGTAGGCGTCGAATACGTCAGCGCGTCTGCGACGCAGGGCAGGTACTCTTTCCCCCGTAACCACGGCCACGATTTATAAGATGCTGATGCCTCGCCTCGTGACATTTTCGCATACTGCTTCCTCGATGATGCCATATCCTCATCAGCTTTGATTTTATGCTCAAATATACCTCGCACTTCTAGCTCTGCTCTCGCAAGTGCATCTGCACGCCGAGATAAGATTGACACTGCTGTTCGTGACCGCGCCGTTGTGCTCGTCGTCGAGGCACTTCTTCGAGTCGCTGCTCGAGCAGTCGCGAAAGCCACACAAGAGAGCGGCGCAAGGGCTCTTTCTAGATCGCACGGTCGACTGCTTGCTAATGCACCACTCCTCATCAGTGCTCGACAGACCCCGCCGAGAAGTGCAGGTGGGGCTCCACCACGTATATCTGCAAGGTTCTTTTCCATCGCGACGACGACACTGAGCTTATGAAGAGCTTCAAGTGATGCAAGCGGTGCCCCATTGACGACTATCTTGGCAACACCTTCAT
>Ga0099797_100807_pt1 | contig 18568 bp, 21 predicted proteins | sample Uncmet_Sort48C_1_FD_89871 | JGI IMG/M metagenome (GOLD analysis project Ga0099797, IMG submission 89871) | Marine eukaryotic communities from CALCOFI LINE 67, Pacific Ocean - C012_Sort48C_1 | ecosystem: Environmental > Aquatic > Marine > Oceanic | place: Pacific Ocean: Monterey Bay | collected...
AGCGGTTTTGGAAGCGATTGAGAGTGCGGAATTGAGCCCAAACAGCTGTAAAACAACTCCATAAGACGTTTTTAGGCAATGCACAAGGGGCTTCCATTTCCGCCACCAGGACTCGAACCCGGGTATCCTAACCAGCTAGACTATAGCGGAGATGTCAAAAGTATGGTCAAGATTGCCAATCGCGACCTCGATTTTGCTTATTTTTGCCCTCTCAGGGGGGCGGGGCTGCCCGGCGTGCCAGCCGCCCCCGGTTGCCAGGGGGCGCCCGGCGTGCCGGGGCTTTGGGGCCAGGTGGGGCCGGGGCTGGGCGCCCCAACCCAAAATCAATTCCGATGTGCCAGCCGGCCTCTGGTCGAGGTGGCGGCCGGACGGCCAATCACATCTGATTTCGAACATCCGATACGGGAGACCAGGGGGGCTTTGCCCAAACTATGATCTGATGCAATATCTTGCGCGCCCTGCGGATGTGCTCGCAGGTTATAGATCCAGGAGGTGGGTGAACGCCGGGGAGGCTGCAGCACCCCTCCACCCAATTAGATGAAAAAAGTACGCCAAACAAGGCACGAATGAGTGGAGGCAACTGGCCCCGTGGCCCAATGGATAAGGCATCGGCCTACGGAACCGGGGATTGCAGGTTCGAGTCATGCCGGGGTCATCTTGACCCCGCGCGCATTGCCTAAAAACGTCTTACGGAAGTGTTTTACAAGTGTTTGGGCTCAATCCTACACCTCCCAACCGCTTCCAAAAAAGCTTCCCGCGCACTTCCCACACATTCCCCAGGCACTTCCCACACACTTTCCCACACACTGTCCACCCACTTTCCACTCACTCCCCACCCATCCCCAACACACTTTCCATCAACACGGCGTGTGTATCACACTACACTTGATATCTTCTACATTGTTAGGCACGATGGCGCAGTTCATTTCTAAGCGTGCTCCACGGTGGCGCAGTTCATTTCTAAGCGGGAGCCCTTGTAGAAATGAGCACTTCTAGAAACGAGCGCTTCTAGAAACGAGTGTTGTGTATATATATATATATATATATATATATATAGGAAGACAGAGAGAGAGAGAGAGAGAGAGAGAAATCCATTTGCCTCGTTTTTTGCCGCCTCCGTGCCATATTTCCGACCATTGGACGGCCATGCTTGTCTTGGGGGTGGGCCATCCATGAAGTAAACCTGCATGAAAATTCATCCAAAAATTATACTACATCCCTACATGATTAACCCAAGATGTACCGTTGTTATTGATATTCGTACCGTTTGCTTGATATTCGTTACGATTCAACGCTATTTGTACCTTTGGCGGATATTCGCGCCGTCTGGCTAATATTCGTGCTGGTTTGGCTGATATTGGCGCCGGTTTGGTGATTATTTTCATTGTTTTTCCAGCTTTGTTGACGAGGTGAGGTCCGCTTTCGCAAATATTGAAAACAAAGTAGTTCGTGGACCATTCCTTTTCCTGGATTTCGACGCAAGCCTCCAGCCGAATCACAGTTCTTAAGGACCACAGAAGTCAAGCAAGGATCCACGAGAAGCCACGACAATCTTAGAAATTGACCTGTTGTGCCCTTCAAAGAATTGCAAGAAACCCAGCCTGCAGGGAGCTTGGCTGCAGCTTGGGCCTGTGTGATATTCGTCCCGATTCACCGATATTCGCATCGATGGGCAGATATTCTCGCCGTTTGGCTGATATTCGATCCGGTCTGGCTGATATTGGCGCTGGTTTGGTGTTCATTTTCATTGTTTTGTAGCTTTGTTGGGGAGGTGAAGTCCGTGCGCGAAAATATTGCAATCAATTGTTGTAACTTCCACAGAAGTCATGCAACGATCCACGAGAAGCCCGACAGGCCGTGGAAATGGCCCTGTTGTGCCCATCAAAGAATTCTAAGAAACCAAGGAACATACCAAGAATTCAATGCAATTCTAAAAATAACAAACTTGTTTGATTAAATTTAATAATACATAATCAAACACAAATTGATATAGCTAAAAACAAAAGGGTATATCTGAGAAACAAGTGGGTTCGTGGATCACCGCTTCTCTTGTAGCCGAATCGCAGTTTTTAAGAACCACAGAAGTCATGCAAGTATCCACGAGAAGCCACGATAAGCCGTGGAAATTTATTTTTTGTGCCCTTCAAAGAATTGTAAGAAACCACGAAGCATACATACTAAGAAACTACAAGGCATTAGAAGCCCTCCCTCGCAGCCTGGCTCCAGCCCATTTTTTACTGTCCATGTGATGCGGTCCATGGCAAGAGGGAGAGCAAAAACAAAAAAAAATATATATATATATATATATATATATATATTTATTTATTTATTTATATATACGTCACACTTATATACACAGACATACACATACATATATGTATATATGATCCAGGGCTCGGGGCCGCAGGCACCCCGCCCGGACAAGGTATGGTCCCTGCCCCTTCCCGCCCCATATGGTGTGACATTAGACTTCTGGTGAGGGAAGATTTCCCTGGTGAGGCCTGCATCAGTTGCGCCGCTTGGGGTCTTGCTAGGCATCCAGGATGAGCAAGCAAATGAGGCTTCTCTTATGATAACAAATAATCATGCGCCTGCATGCTATTTAGGGCACCCATGTACATACAGGACATTCTCGGCACTTGAGCCACCCATCCCCAAAGGTTGAGTAGAGTAGGAGCATCCAAAACACTCCCATCACCAAAAGGGGAGTAGGGGGGGCAGCCCTCCTCAAGCCCCGCGCGGCCCACCTGGGCACCATACCATGTCCGGGGGGGGGGCTGCGGCCCTGGGCACCATACCATATCCGGGGGGGGGGGGGCTTGCCAGCCCTGAGTCATATATATATATACTTGTCATTGTCTGGCCAGGCAAATGGTCGAGGAGCACGAGATTTGGAATCGTTCAATGGAGAACGCTGTGCCGTCGTTCTATAACGGTATAGGACAGCGTTTTGAATGCTTAACATGCTGGAAGCTAGCTAATATGCTTCACACTACTGGGTCTGAATGCCCATGGCGATAAAATCCCACTAAGGGAAATACAAGGAGAAGTATACACGGAATCTTATAATTAGGGTTTAGGGTTTAGGGGGGGTTAGGGTTTAGGGGTTGACTGCCCATGGCGACAAAATCCCATTAAGAGAAATGCAAGGAGAATTATACACGGAATCTGATAAGGAATATATTATTCGAATGCGACGGGCCGAACAGCGGGTCGCGCGGCCCCCTGCCCTGTCCATTGCAGACAAGTAGTTGACGAGGGGAAAGTGAAGTATCGGTATAGGATATATTTTTGAGTGCTTCGCATATAGGTAAAGTAAGTAACAGCTTCGATGTGTTAAGTTTTACGCGCTCCCTACAGGGCCAACTCAAGTAACGAGGTAAACAACAATGTGAAACAATTAGGTAGAACACAACTATGTAAAGCACCACGTAACGAACTATGTGAAATATATATATATATATATATATATATATGTATATATATATGTTTTTAACATATATTTACAAATATGTAAAGTTGTGTGACGATTATGTACGAAACATTATGTAAACTACTATGTACAAAGCTATGTAAGGATATGTAAAAACTTGTGCAACGAACTATGTAACAGCTTCGATGTGTTAAATTGTGCGCGCTCCCTACGGGGCCAACTAAATGACTTTGAAGCTAAAATAGTTGCGCTTTCAAAACCCAAAACAAATTAGACTCAAAGGCCAAACATGGCGAAATCCATTAGGAATCAATGGACTTTCCATATTCATATCGATTACTGCATTCGGTGTGTTTTTTTCGAAAATGTGTTCTCCCCAAAGGGCTGGTAAAAGAACCTCCCAAAGATTTGGAAATCTCAAAACATTTGGGTTCGATCGGTCGTGTAATGGTTTCAACAGTTTCCACATCAAATTTTGGAGCAAACACCACAGATGCATTTAAACATGTCCCCGACCTGTTTTGAAGGGACCCGAGGCCGGGAAATAGGGTTTATGGACCCGGGGCAGGAAAATTGGGTTTGGGGCCTCCAAGGCCAAACAGGGACATGCCCACACCCTGCCCAAGCTTCCCAACGCAGCAGAACACAGGGCCCCGGCCTTCGGCCACGGCCCCTTGTGATGTCAATCAGCTAGCAATACACAGGCGGCTGCAAGCCCTCGAAGATAAAAAGGCTGCTCGTGAAGCACATGTCACTAACACCAGTGGCTCGGTCTTGCTTGGCTATACTTTTTTTTTAACGGACGCTGCAGACGCAACTACACCGGCAAAACTCAAATCCCTTAGACTCCAAGGCCAAACAGTGACATGCCAACACCATGCCCAGGCTTTCCAACATTGTGGTGTCGAAGCCAGTCGCGGTAGGCACCTTTGGCTCCATTGGTGCCAGGAGCGAAGACACTGTCAACCAGATCAAGGCCAAGTGAAGGCCGATGACGGCTGGGTGGCCTTGGTTTAAAGGCTTTGCCACCAGTTGAAACCGGCAGGCATGGGCAATCCGGAGTTTTCCACCCTCACTCTGCAGACCTCCAAGAAGCATGTCCCAGGTTGCAGGGTGTTTCAGCTTGCCAGTCGCTGGTGACATAATATATACATTTCACAAGGCGCTGCAACATCAAGCAACCCTTGGTTGCCGATGTTGGGCAGAACTCGAGCGACAGCCGACAGTGAAGGGCCTGAATGCCGGCCGCTACCTCTTCGAAGTGTAGGGAGTCGGTGCACTGAATGCTGTTGGAACAAAACAGAGAGGTTATTCAACTTCTCGCAATATTAATGCCTACCGCTGTTCGGTTGGATTCGTAGTGCTATCCTTATCAGGGTGTTTCTAAGTTGAATGGTATTGAAATTTAGGCTTTTAAGGGGGAATCGCCCAAGTATTCTCAAATACGATGCCCATATGAAGCATATATAATGCTGTGCCTATATGACATAAAATGCAATTATATTCAAAAGATGTATAAATCGTATTACTGGAGTATATGACACGAAGCCTATATAAAACAAATCAAAACTTGTAGATGCCATAGATATGTTTCCATATATGGCCCGACATGCATATTATATGTTGGGGCACTTTGTGCCCACGGGCTCCATCATATGAAGCAAATATATGATAGTTGTAAATGTCATAGAACCGTGGTTTATGTGTCATACTTCAGTGAAATTACTTAAGGACTCCGTTTGATTTTAATCACAGGTTGCAGTGATATGAATTTTACGAACAAACGCAAACTCTAGCTGAGTGTCTGGCAGAATTTAGAGCCCGCGGCGGCTTGCTGGTCGTTGTCTCGCATAGCCCGGAGCACTTGATCTGGTGTTCATTGTAACGACGTCGTGCTCTGAGGACTTAGCTCACTAGGCACTAGGGGGTCCGTTAGCGGGAAAGCAAAGAATAAATCAATTTTTGTCAAGGATTTGCATTGCTGCATATACACCCCGGTTTTTAATACATGGTTTGCGCGCCCGGCCATATAATTAAAAATCCCATATAATTAAGAATCCCATATATTAAAAATGCATGGCCCGAAGGGCCGCATGGGGCCCATGGGGCCCCTGGGCCCCAAGGGGCCCAGGGGCCCGAGCCGGCACCCATGTATTAAAAATCCCATGTATTAAAAACCTAGGTGTATCTGCATATCTTTGGTAATTGGGTTATGGGGTGGGAGTTCGGAGGCACTCCTATTGTGAAACATACCCTTATAGGAGTCCTTAACAATTTAGGCGGGTGCTGCTTTTCCAGCCCCGATTTCCCAATTTGGGGAAAACTTTCAGTCAAATAGTAGTTAATGGGGTTTAATACTAATGGGGTTTAATTAAAATGGGGATTAAACCCCATTTAGATTAAACCCCATTAGTATTAAACCCCATTAACTACCTTCCAATTCAAATCGTTCATCAAGGGTCATCGGGAAATACTGGCGAATCCTTCCGCAAGGCAAGGAACACAACCACATTTATAATTCCAGCAGGGCCACGGGGCCCATGGCCGACCAATGTCAAACTATTCACACGGGCCCAACTAAGGCTTTGCCGAACAGGTCGACCAATTCTGAGAGTTTTCATTTTTCGATTTGTTGAATGTGTGAATGTCCCGAAACACATGATGAGAAAACCACCCAGACTTGTACTTGGTCCCCATCAGCCCTGCTGGAATTATAAAATGTGGTTTTGTTCATTGATTGGTGGGGGGAAGGGGGGATTCGTTATTATTAAATTATTACTTGAAGATAATAGGTATTTGGGTTTTTCGGATTTGGAGTCACTGCGGGGGGGGGCGATATGGGGGGCATTATGTGGGGCAAACTACTCGTACGGTGCCAACTAAGGTTTCGCCGACCAGGCCGACCAATTATGATATGTGTTGTTTTCCGATGTTTGTTGATTGTCAGAATCTCCCGAAACACATGATGAGAAAACCACCCAAACTTGTATTTGGGCCCCTCGGCCCGTCTGACATTATAAATGTGGTTTTGTTCATTGGTTGGTAGGCGGATTCGCAATTATTAACTTAATTCTTCAAAAACAGTGAGCATGTCGGGATTGGTTTGATTTTAGGTCCGTGTGGGCGATATGGGGGCGTTATGTGGGGCAAGCTGGTCGTACGGGGCCAACTAAGGTTTTGCCGACCAGGCCGACCATTCCTGACAGTTTTCGTTTTTCGATGTTGTTGAATTTCCGGAAACACTTGATGAGGAAAGCACCCAGACTTGTACTTGGGTCCCTCAGCCCTTCTGGAATTATAAATGTTGGTTTGTTCCTTGTCTCGTGGCTGGATCCGCTATAATTAAATTACTTACTAAAACATAGTGGGCGTTTTCGGATTTGTTCGATTTTTAGTCCGTATGGGCGATATGGGTGCATCATATGGGGCAAACTACGCATACGGGGCCAACTAAGGTTTTGCCGACCAGGTCGAGCAATTTTGAGTGGTTGCTTTTCGATTTGCTTGAATGTCCGAATGTCCCGAAACATATGAGGAGGAAACCACGCAGACTTGTACTTGGCCCCCTCAGCCCAAATGTGGTTTTGTTCCATGGCTTGGGGGTGGATTCGCTATCATCAATTTCATTACTTAAGAATAATAGGTATTTCGGGAGTTGTTTGATTGTTGGTCCGGGTGGGCGATATGGGGGGATTATGTGGGGCGGAATACTCCTACGGGGCCAACTAAGGTTTAGCCGACCAGGTAGACCAATTCTGAGAGGTGGCGTTTTTGGCGTTTTTGAATGTCCGAATGTCCCGAACACATGCTGAGAAGACCACCCAGTTGCACTTGGGCCCCTCAACCCATCTAGAATCATAAATGTGTTTTGCGTCCTTGGTTTGTGGGTGGATTCGCTATGATTTCCCTACTGTTGACGGTATAACTTAAGCAACACTTTGTAAGAAACATATAGGTATCGTATAAGAAATATTTAAATTACTATTAATTAAATCCGACATGGGGGGTTGGTACCAATTCTAAGATGCGAATATATCAGCAACTACTTGTAATCACACTTGTTGCTCGCAAAAGTTGCGCATCATCCAAACTTGTCTTGGGACAGTTCGTTTTGGATTTGATGAAGCCGATGAATTTGTCCGGCCAACAAATCTTCGCCAACCCAAAGGTCCAGTCGAAACGAAAAATCCGCACACGCCTACCCGGAGCCGGGTACACCGAAAATCAGACCGAGGTGATTTTTTCTGAACCTGTTTCGTGCCTAGAATATGTGTTTGTGGCGACCCCCTAGTAAAGCTCCAGAACACCAAAGAGTTGCGTAATTACTTCCATCAGACATATGACCTTTGATGAAGAATTCTGAGTTTTCCCAAAACTGGGCAGCCTGGGCTAGAAAGAATGTGCCCGGCACAATTCACACACCAGACAAACCCAATTCTGACAAGCTTATTCTGCAATTTTGTTGTTGGACAAACTCACCTATTCAGAATACGTGAAATAATACAGTTGCATAAAGCATGTGCTGTGTATGGGAACAAACTTAAGAAATATTGCGTAATATAGGAGCATCCGTAATATATCCAAAATTTATGGCATGCCATCTACAAGGCGTGCATACAATGCCCATCCCTTGTCTGCGAGCATCCGTCCTGATCTCGTATTTGGATGGGACAAGGATCCCTCACGGAGAAAACCGGCACCTTATCCGGCCTTGACAGCGCTTGAGCGGCTGGGCGTGGATGTTAGCGAGGCTAGCGGCAGATATAGAGTCCTGATGCAGTCACGTCCTTCTCAAATGTGGTATATGTATATACGCACACATGTATATCCTTCTAAATATAATGTTAGATAATTGCAATGTAACGTCTTTCAATCTACAAATGAATGTCTCTCTCTCTGTCTGCCTGTAGTTGCAAATAAAGTCCCACATAAAAAGAATGAAGGTCGGCATCTTCTGCCGGGCATTTCTTCCCGGGGCTCAAAGAACCCTCCAACAAGAATTGCAGACTAAATACAATCACACTTGCTATCGAAACAGATTTACCATACCAGCCAACCAGCCAACCACCCCGCCACCAGCCAACCAAGCAGCACAGGTGTGGGGAAGTGCTTCTTACCTTACGAAAATCAACAAAATAGGAGGGGTCTGACGTGATCCGGGTGCCTCTCAAAACTATTGTGTTTTGTGTGTGTGTTTTAGACGAGGCGTAAAATTGTACCGGGTCGCACCAAAAAACAAAAACAAAATATTTGGCGGGGGTATTAACAAAAAAAACTATCTACATGTATATATATATATATATATGCGTTATTAAGCCTCGAATGCTCATCCGCCAATAGTTAATAGGTAGGATGATGAGGAGGTCAAAGTGATTTGCTGTCTACGGCCATTATGGATTCCACTACAGTCCGTGGGCTGCCGAAGGCACGCCCCCCTCCGAGCCCTTTGCGGCCCATACCCGGCCCTTTGCGCCCACGGGGTGAAACATATGGCTGTTTCTGATTTAAGCAAAACTGGCCATGATTCGGAGGTCAAAGTGGATATCGGAGGGTCCGGGGATTCGGCCCAAACAAATATAATTGCGGCCCATGGGGCCAATGGGCCCGACGGTGGACGGACGGACAGCAAATCACTTTGACCTCCAACGTAAATAGGTAAGATTGATGACGGCCTGGGAAATCTAGAGAACATATTCAACACATGTAACCAGGGGAATAGTCCCAGGGCTCCGAGGGTATTAGATCCAATTGAAATCGATGTTATATGCAGGATTGCACTTGCGCGCTTCTGCGCGCGCAAGGAAATACATAGAGGATTTTTTTGTAATATAGGAAGTACATATATATATATATATATATATATATATATATATATAAAATAGGATATATATATATATATATATATGTGTACATATATATATATATACATAACCCCTAAACCACTACCCCCCCCCCCCAGCCACACACACCATTTTTGGGAGTTTTTTTGAGCGCCGTCCGGGGAAAGTACATTTTCGAAAAATGCACTCCAACAAAAATCGGTACGCCGCCTCAAACCGATTGTGGTTTTAGTGAGCGCGGTTGGGCTAAAAGTGGTGTTCCGCTGCGGAGACGAGGTGCGGTTGAAAGCAGCGAGCCCGCCAAACCATATAAACATGCATGCAAAACGCAGCCGGCCTTACTACCCCCCCAAAAAATGCATGCGAGACGGGCCGGAGTGACCTTATACGGGTAAAAATACATACAAAATGCGGAGGGGAGATGCGGTGAGAAGAAGCAGGCCCGCCAAACCGTGTAAAAATCGCATGCAAAACGCAACCGCCCTTACTGGCCCATCATAAAAATGCAAACCGAACGGGCCGGACCCCACCTTACATGTGTACAAATGCAATGCCATATAAAATGCAGAGGCGAGGTGCGCTTAAAAGAAGCGGGCCCGCTACCACAGTGTCAAACGGGCCGGACCAACTTACCTGTTTAAAAATGGGTATAAAGTGCGGAGGCGAGGTGCTGCTAGAAGAAGTGGGCCCGCCAAACTGTGTAAGAATGCACACGAAACGCAGCCGGCCTTATCACCCCAATGGAAAATCCATACACAACAGGCCGGACCGACCTTACACTTACAAAAATGCAAGAAAATGCGGAGGCGAGGGCTGGTTAACACGAGCGGGCACGCCAAACCTATAAAAGTTTACAAAAAGCAGCCGCCCTCACTACCCAAGTGTGAAAATGCATACCAGACGGGCCGGACCAATCTTACACGTAGAAAACCGCATACAACATGTGGACGGGACGTGCGGTTAAAACGAGCGGACCCGCCAAACCGTACAAAAAGCAGCCGCCCTCACTACCCAACATGTGTAAAACCACATACAAACCGACCGGGCGGGACCAACCCTACATGTGTAAAACCACATACAAAATGTGGAAGGGAGGTGTGGTGAAAACGAGTGGGCCCGCCAAACCGTGTAAGAATGCATACAACAAACAGCCGCGGAAATGCATACCAAACGGGCCGGACCAATCTTACACGTGTGAAACTGCATACAACATTTGGAGGGGAGGTGCGGTTAAAACAAGCGGGCCGGCCCAACCGTGTAAAAATGCATATAAAAAACAGCCGTCCTCATTACACAAGTGTAAAAAATCATACCAAACTGGCCGGACCACCCTTGCACGTTTAAACCGAATACAAAATGTGGAGGGAAGGTGTGTAAAAATGCATACAAAAAACAACCGCCCTCACTACCCAAGTGTAAAATGCATGCCAAACGGGCCGGACTAACTTTAAACATGTGAAACCGCATACAAAATATGAAGGGGAGGTGCGGCTAAAAACGAGCGGGCCCGCCAAACCATGTAAAAATGCATACAAAAAACTGCCGCCTTCACTACCCAATTGGTAAAATGCATACCAAACGGGCCGGACCAATCATACACATGTAAACCGCATACGAAACGCAGCCGCCCGAATACCCAGTGCGAAAATACATACAAAAAGGGCCGGACCAACCTTACACGTGTAAAAATACATACAAAACAGGCCGGACCAACCTTGAACGGGGAGCGCAACCATTTTTTCAGTGACCCTCAATTGTTTGGCCAATATTTCCAAGATGTTCCAAATGTTTTGGTTGCGCTTTTCGAGAATGTGTTCTCCCCGACCGGTTGGCAAAATAACTCCCCAAAATTGTAAAAGCTCCAAATGTTAAAATCGCATTGATTGCACAATTGTTTCATTCAATTCCACATGCTAATTCGACGCAAAAAACACCCCTGGTGCATGTAAACATGCCCCCGACTTGTCTTGGAGGGCCTCGGGGCCGGAAAATTGGATTCAGGGATCCGGAACTGGAAAATGAGGGTTTATCCAAATATTTTGACCGGCCCCAAAGCCCATAGAACAGCCATTTGCTAGGTTTCCATTCTTAATTCCAAAACCACAAATACCATTAAACCAACAATTAATTACCAATAATTCGGCCCGAAACCAATAATTACCAAGAATTAATTGTTGGTAAACCAAGTCAATATTGTTTGACAATAATCCATCACGCTTGAAATTGTGGCTTCGCAGGAATATTCAGCAGGAACACACAATCACACAAAAATCTAATTCATTTTGAGATGCATTGTCCAACAATTCATTTTCCACAGGGTCGTGTAAAGAACCCCAAAAGTACAAATCTAAAATCACAACAGGTGGTATGCCAAAGAGGGGCACCCAATTTCATACAAAGTCAATCATTCACAAAATCAGCAAATAATAATAAAGTGTATTATATATGAACTATAAGAATAATAATCGCACACGTGCCCACAACCAACATTCTCTTGTTTTTTCCAGAAGCATATCTCCCCAGATGGCTTGGCAAAGGTCGGAGCTCTGTCGGATATGAATCCCAACATTTCTTGGTGCGATTGGTTTCATCATGTTCTCAACCCATCCAGAATGCAACTTCAAAGCAAACACATATCCGATGAAACACGTGGCCGACTTGGGTTGGAAGGGGTTTTCAACAGAAACACACAGAACTGAGAATCGTTTTGAAATGCACTTTGCCAAAACTGATTTTCCACATAGGTCATTCAAAGAACCCCCAAAATACAAATCCAAGATCACACCACATCATATGCCAAAGAACGGCACCTACTGTACATACATATATAGTTATATATGTATATATGATGAAAACTACCACGTCCACACCAAACAACTATTTACAGTGATTACACATATGTATAACAGCTATGATACTTAACAGGTTCAATTTCTAACAAAACTAATCCATATTTGGCCGCAAACAAAAACCTTGTGGGTATGTCCTCGGTCAGGCTTGTTGAATTATATATTAAAACCGATGGGAATCCATATGAGTTCATATAACAAATTGTATAGGTAGTAATAATTCACACATATCGAAGTACTATTACAAAACTCCGAACATGAAAAGTCTAAGAATGAACTTCCCTTGCCGGCTAAATCTGAGGTAGGCGCTACAACAGAGCCTCCTAACTGCCCTACAACGAAAAATCCGCAAACGAAATGCCAAGAAAATGATTCATACTATTTGTTTATATAATGCGTACTGCGACAAACATGCAAATATGGTCCCGTGCAGGCCTTAGTTCTCGATGACTTGGCTCCGGGCGTGAAAATGGCAAAGACTGCAAACATCGCAGTTGCTGCAGCTGGTTGGGGACATGAAGTTCCCAGCATACAGGCACACAGTTGTAACCTGCAGCTTAAGGTTCCGAGTACTAACTTGTATGATGCAAAAACCATTTTCTTTATATATATATATATATATATATATATATATATATATATACCCGCATATATACTAGATTTGCATATGGCGCTTTGCAGCGCCTGTGAAGTCGCCCAAAGTACAGTCCGAAGCGGCATCGTGATTTCGAAAGAAAGAATCGCACAGTCGAATCGAGCAGTGAATCGCACAATCGAGCAGTGATTGCGAAGGCACAGCCGAAGAAGCTTGGTTTCTATCATGTTTTCGAAGGCTGAGACGAGCAAAGTATGGTTTTTGTTTTGCTTGCGAAGGCCCCGTCGACCAAAGCAGGTACTTGCAGTTTTTAGCTTTTCATATTTCAGTTTGCCCCTGACCACTTGCTAGCACAACCTAACAATAATCCAGGAGGGCTTCGCCCAGACAGCCGCGCTTGAAGTTTTAGTGCGAGGCGAATGCAGACTTGAGGGGAAAGTAAACATATTTGATGCCAGTGCAGCGGATTGGAAGCGACATTGAAGAGAAAGTTAGCAAATGCGATGCCTGTGCAGCGGATTTGACGCGAAAGTCCGCATATGTGGTGCTTGTGCAGCGGATTAGTACGAGTACAGCGGTGGGGGGGAGCTGTGGGGCGCTGGTAAAACGAACATTTTCACTGATAGTGAGTGTTTTACCACGACGGGAGCATGCTTTGATCGAAAACCAGCTTGGTGAGGTCGCCTTAATTGACTTTACAGTCACTTTACATTTACAATGTAATTTTACAGATGGTGGAACATGCCTCTTGCCCAACACACCGTTACCGCATGCGAAAGCATAGCGCGGCGGATTTGAAGTCTTCGCTCCTGCCGCCGGCCCCCAGACAGCTGGTGGTTGTCGGCAGGTGGCTGGTGGTTGGCCGGCTGGTGGCTGGCTAGCTGGCTGGCTGGCGAACCAAAGGGACCTACCGGGCTGGTGGCTGTTGGCTGGAGGCTGGCTGATTGCCCAGGGGGGCCCGAAAAGCTCAGGGAAGTGACCAATCGGAAGGGATTGTTTTTTCACGGGGGGTAGGAACCTTCTTGGCTTTAAACTTACAAAGATACCACCTTGATTGACGTAAACCTGCCTGTTGGAAACACTATAGCATTGCAAGACTGTAAACTTACAAACATACTACATTGATTGACGTAAGCCTGCCTGTTGTTGGAAACACTATAGCATTCATTATAAGGCTGTAAAATTACAAAGATTCTACATTGATTTATGCAAACCCTTCCGTTGGAAACAATATCCCTCTCAGCCTCGTGGCCCCTGAAGGGGCCGGCGAATATATATATATATATATATATATATATAAATATATATATATATATATTATTTTATATACTATATATATATATATATATATATATATATATATATATTAGCTTTGTACTTTGAGGGAAGGTGTGGTTCAGCTTATAAGTATTGAGTTCTTTGTTAGGGCCTCCCCCTTCAGTCCCTAGTGTGATATCCCCCAAAATTCTATGAGACTAATGCATTGCATTGCTTGTGCCAACTTTGGCTAAAGCATTGTCTGGTGCATTGGTTCATTTTCTTTCTTTCGTCAGGAGCCGGAGACCGTCGTCAAGGAGGAGGCAGTTTCTCTCGACGCAGACGGACCTCTTTGGCTTGACACTTCAGAGGAGGAGGCTGCCGCACCAGCAGCATCAGGGTAGGTCGAAGCAGCAGCCCCACCTTGGAGGCTGTCGCGTGCAGCTGAGGAGTGGCAGCCAGATGAGGACAATGCCTCAGACAAGTTCTCGGACGGTGGTCGGCGCATCAGTGCACTCCGCACCAGCAGGCCATACCAGCTTTGGCCCCGCGACCAAGGTAAACCAACGGTCTGGGATGTAAGCCCTCGTTGCGCCAGGGCCGCAGCAGGGTGCACAGGTCGGCCAGTAGGCAGCGAAGAACGAACAGCAGGCCTTGCAGGACCCAGTAGATTCCGCCGCTCTCGGCCCAGGAAAGGCGAGGCCCGCAGGCAGCGAGAGCGTGACAGAGAGGAGCAGCAAATGGCAGAACAGCAGGACAATGAAGGGCAGCGCGAGTGGGTGGAGAAAGTAAAGGATGACGAGTCGCGCGAGGAAGCCAGGAAGCGACGGTGGCGAACACTTGAGGCAAAATCCAAGCAGCTCAAGGAAAAGATGTCAAGGAGGTAGCAGCGGCGTCTTCCAGCGAACCGTTCTTGGCACCGCAGTCGAAATCCATGGCTCGGCCTCTCCCGCGCGTTGATGTAGAAGCAGAGGTGCATAGCGCAGATGATTCCTCGGACATCACAGACGAGGAACGGGCCGATTTGGACTTGCTGTGGGAGGAGGAATTCAGCCTGGTTCAGCTACCACTGCTGACCAAGATAGAGCCGCTGTCGTTGAAAGAAGTCAAGGTGCAGGCACAGCTGTATGGGCTTGCTTGGCCAACCAACTTGATCTTGGCGTTCCGGAGCGCGGATGACATCGAGCATCAGCTGGGCGCCTTTGCACGAGATGTGTGGGAAAGCCCTTGTGGGAAGCACAAAGCAGCGCGAGAGGGGCAGCGCCAGGGAGTGACCTGCCTGTAGACGAGCAGCAGGAGCAGCGAAGAGAGGAGCAGCAGCATTGTTTGGTATGGCAGGTATCCGCCGTGGCGCTTTTTCGCCCTATGTCCAACTTTCACTAAATATGCATTCGTGTAGGTGGGTTTCGCTGCGTTCCCCCATGCGCCGTGACAGATGCAGAAAGATGATGAGGAGCAATGAGTGGTCTGCGACCTTTCCTTTGTTGCAATGGCCCGGCTTTCGTTCCACGTTGTTTATATATATATATATATATGTATATATATATATATATATGTACACCTAAATGTCTATTCTTGACTCGCCTATGCTGTTAGCACCTGACCGGTCCAGTGGGAGGAGCTGGCAAGTCTCAGGGCTTTGTTTTGCCTCGCGTGTGCCGTTGGTACCAGGAGTGCTTTGCGGCCGGAGCTGGCGAGTCTTAGAGCTTCATCCTTGCCTCACCTGGGCCGTTAAGACCTGGAATGTCCTGCGGTCGGAGCTGGCGAGTCTGTGTTGGTCTAGTAGCAGGCACTTGCTGGCGCCTGCGTGTTTACTAGATACACAATGATTGCACCCAAAAACGCATTTGGTGCTGTAAAAATTGGCTGGGTTGTTCCTACATGTGCAACTTGCGCGCTGCGAGTTGTGTGCAGCACCCATCCATGTCAAGCCCTTTGGCCCGTGCGCAGAGCCTGAGGGAGGCTGTGTGCTTTTGGCTTTGCCAACGTGCATTGATAAGCCTTGCATTGGTATTGACGCAAAAACGAGTGTGTGTTTTTTGTGTATTGATAGCAGCCTCTGTGGGGAGCTTCGTTAAGTACTTCAAGATTTATATTTATATATATATATATATATATATATATCGGAGGTTGGGGGGTGAGTCCAACCGGGAAATCGTTTCGTGTCGTGCATGCGTGCGTGCGTGCGTGCGCGCGGTGGAACCCTAGTGAGATCGGGGGTCAAAGCGGTGGGTTGACCCCGTCCCTTTCCATTTTCGCCCCAGTGGGTTTTCCCTTTCCCTTGAGAGGATTCGAGAGGTCATGTTTCCCTTTTCCCTGTGAAGCGAGATCGAAGTGACATCGAAGTTAAATCGAAGTGAAACCGAAGTGATGTCGGAGTGAAATCGAAGTGAAGTCAAAGTGAGTTCAAAGTGAAATCAAAATAAATTCGAAGTGAAATCGAAGTGAAATCAAAAGTGAAAACAAAGTGAAATCAAAGTGAAATCAAAGTGGAATCGAATTGAAATCAAAGTGAAATGAAAGTGAACTCAAAGTGAATTCGAAGTGAAATCGAATTGAAGTCGAAGTGAAGTCAAAGTGAAGTCGAAGTGATGTCGAAGTGAAATCGATGTGAATTCAAAGCGAAATCACTTTGATTTCGAAGTGGCATCAAAGTGAAATCGAAGTGGAATCGAAGTGAACTACCGAAGTGATGTCGATGTGAAGTCGAAGTGACATCAAAGTGAAATCAAAGTGAATTCGAAGTTAATTTGTAGTGAAATCAAAGTGAAATCAAAGCGAACTCGAACTGAAATCAAAGTGAAACCGAAGTGAACTCGAACTGAAATCAAAGTGAAACCGAAGTGAAATCAAAGTGAAATCGAAGTGATGTCAAAGTGAACACGAAGTGAAATCAAAGCGATTTCAAAGTGACATCGAGTTGAAATCGAAGTGAAATCAAAGTGAAATCAGAGTGAAATCGAAGTGAAGTCAAAGTGATCTCGAAGTGAAATCGAAGTAACACCCAAGTGAAATCGAAAAGAAACCGATGTGAATTCGAAGTGAAACCGAAGTGAGATCGAAGTGACATCTACGTAAGTGAACTCGAAGTGACATCGAAGTGAAACCGAAGGGAAACGGAAGTGGGATCGAAGTGAAATCGAAGCGAGACGCCCCCTCCCCCAATCCTCCTATCCAACTTTAGTTGGCTTTATCGGTATATATTTGTTTATAAACAGGTGTAACAACACTAACTGCTCTTTAGTGATTTGAGTTCAGCCTTGATGGGTCAATGGTTGTGCGCTGTTGCTGTTGTTTTTTATTACTTAATTCGCTGCATTTTCAGTCGTTTGTCATTCGGTATTCAGTGTTACCTCACACATTTTGGAAGGAGGTCCGCCCCCCCAAAAAAACAAATTTATATACATATACAAAAAGGCAAGCTAGCTGTTTGCACGTGCATGTAGCTTGCATTTATTGTTCATGGTTCGCAAGGTGTCCTTTTAATAGGACAATGACATATGTGGAAAAGTTTGAAAGTTGCATGGAAGACAGGCATTGTCTTGTAATATATGGTAGGCATTATATGGCAGTGTCCGGAAAAGTGCCAGTTGGAAACAATAATAATAGCGTTGTGGAATTACGAATGCAACAAATTGGTTTAGCGGGCCCGATTGCATGTCCGTTGGGCCCTATGGGCCCCGTGGGTCCACTGGGTTCCATCTGGCCCCATGGGCTTAAAGGGCCCTGTAGGCCCATGGGTCCCTATGCGCCCATGGGGTCCATGGGCAGGAGGCGTTTTGGTACAGAGGCGGGCCCGACTGAATCAGACAATGCCGTATAAATATTGCAAGATGTTGAATAACCTCTCTGTTCAAAAATATATTCAAAAATCAACAGAAAACAACAACAGAACAATACAATGACGTACAACAGTTATGTTGAAGAATCTCACCGCAAAACGCAACACCGGCCAGCACCCTAAGATCTCGGGAGTGGTCTTCAGCCCCAGTACCGAGCTTCATCGGGTGAAAATTGACCCCGGCGTCATACCATCTCTCATTGAACATTTTTTCGCAATGCTTGCGGCAACTGCGACAGAATTGTGGACCGGACCTGATTATAAGTCTCGGCATACGGTACTGTATATGTTTGTATTTCGTGTCACACACACATTTCGTAGAATGTGTTTCAATGAAATCAAGACTTGTAATCTTTAGAAGCGGTTACAAAAGGTGGTGTTTTTGCGTTGGGAGAGCAAAAAACAGACATCCGCCAGAAAATTATTTTTTAACAGTCCCCCTTGATTTGGGGCGCAACTCCTGACGGCACCTTAAGCTCTCGGCGAGTGGTCCCCCGCCCCAGTAGCCCAATTTACCTAAATGTCACGATTTTGGTCCAGGATCGACGGTTTGAGCTGGAACTTGGTCCAAATCGATCCGCATCGGTCCAAATAACAATTTAAACCGATTAAAACATTCAAAAATAAATTAAACAACATCGAACACCGCAACAATTGATTTGTTGTTGTCCCTCATTTTTATTTTTTAAGTGCTTCTAAAGATTACACGAAATGAATCCCCGATCCAATTCAAAAAACGGAGCCTGGCCTCAG